>PJUB01000098.1_pt1 | contig 68161 bp, 58 predicted proteins | sample 1512141 | NCBI WGS metagenome assembly PJUB01 (sample SAMN08177677, study PRJNA422409) | Soil metagenome, whole genome shotgun sequencing project. | isolation source: Soil enriched on filter paper: alkali lignin treatment | place: USA: Madison | collected 2015-01-15 | reverse complement strand
ATGACGAGGCAACGCAATGCATGACGAGGCAACGCAATGGATAGCCTGAGCGGTATCGGCGTGTTCGTGCTGGTGGCCGACACGCGCAGCTTTGCCGAGGCGGGCCGGGTGCTGGGGGTGTCGGCGTCGGCGGTGGGCAAGAGCGTGGCGCGGATGGAGGCGCGGTTGAAGGTGCGGCTGTTTCATCGCAGCACCCGTCACATTGCCCTGACGCCGGAAGGCGAGAAGTTCCTGGAGCGCTGCCGCCGCATCCTGTGCGAGGTCGAAGCGGCGGAACTGGAATTGTCCGAAGCCAGCGGCACGCCCAGCGGCCGGCTGCGGGTGAGCCTGCCGCGCTACAGCGGCTTGTTCGAGTCGGCGCTGGCCAGTTTCCTCAAGCGCTACCCGCAGGTCGAGCTGGACCTGGACTTCACCGACCGCATGGTCGATGTGATTGGCGAAGGCTACGACGCCGTGGTGCGCACTGGCGAGATGGACGATTCGGGACTGAAACGCCGCCGCCTGGGCCCGTTCCGGCGCGTATTGGCCGCCTCGCCCGACTATCTGGCAACACAGGGCACGCCGAAGCGCGCGGCCGATCTGCTGCGCCACAGCTGCCTGCATTACCGCTACCCCAGCACCGGCAAGCTGGAAAAATGGCCGCTGAAGGTGGGCCCCACGGCGCAGCCGCCCGAACTGCCGCTGACCCTGGTGTGCAACAGCGTCGAGATGCGGATATTCCTGGCGCTGAGCGGGCTGGGCATCGTCTGCCTGCCTGACTTCACCATTCGCAAGGAGCTGGCGGACGGTCGGCTGCAGATCGTGCTGGATGAACGCACGCGCGGCAACGGCACGATGTGGGCGCTATGGCCCGCCAGCCGGCATCCGTCGCCCAAGCTGCGGGTGTTCGTGGATCACCTGGCGCAGCATCTTTTTGAATAGGTCCCGAGGGGTGTCGCCACCGAAGGCGCCAGATGCCGCCGTCTGGCGATACCGTCCGATAAACGCGTTGCACGGATGAGACAGGCATCCAATCGCGGCATCTTTCAGGTAATAATGATACTTATTCCTATTAAATCGATGTCGATGCCATGCCGTGCCCGCCCACTGACGCCGCCGCCTTGTACAGCGACCACCATGGGTGGTTGCAGCGCTGGTTGACGTTTCGCCTGAACAACGCCTGTGACGCGGCGGACCTGGCCCACGATACCTTCGTGCGGGTGCTGGCGCGGCCACGCGGCATCGAGGGCGGCGAAGGCGGGCAGCGCGCCTACCTGACCACGATCGCACGTGGTCTGCTGGTGGACCATTGGCGCCGCCAGCGGCTGGAACAGGCCTACCTGGAAGCCCTGGCGGCTCGCCCCGAGGCCGTGGCGCCGTCCGAGGAATCACGCGCCATGATCCTGGAAACCCTGTTCGAGATCGACGCCATGCTGGACCGGCTGCCGCCCAAGGTCAGTCAGGCCTTCGTGCTGGCACAACTGGAAGGCGTGGGCTATGCGGACATCGGCGCGAGACTGGGCGTGTCGGAACGCATGGTGAAGAAATACATGGCGCAGGCCATGCTGCATTGCATCGCCCTTGCGGCAAGCGCCAGCGGCGCGCCAGGTGCGCCAGGTGCAGCCGGTGCTGCCGGTACGATCGGCGCGATCGGCGCGGTCGGCGCGGCGACGGTCCCGCCGGGGCATTGAATGCGGCAGGCCTTGACGGAAAATCCGGTCGCCGCGGCCGGGCCCGCCCCGGATTTCGACACCCTGCAGCAGGCCGCCGAATGGTATGCGGTGTTGCGCGACCACGACTGCACGGCCGCTGACCGGCAGCGCTGGACGCGCTGGGTGCAGGCGCGCGAGGCCCACCGCCAGGCCTGGTCGTATGTGGAACAGGTCAGCGGCCGTTTCGACGTGCTGGCCGGTCAGGCCGGCGCCGCGCTGGGAGCAGGGGTGTTGCGGGCCTCGGGCCAACGGCGCCGCCGCGTGTTGCGGCTGTGCCTGGCTTGGGGGGCGGCCGGTGTGGCGGGACTGTTCACGGTACGCGGGACGCCCTGGCGGTCGTGGCATGCCGGCCTGCGCACGGGGGTGGGCGAGGTGCGCGAAGAAATCCTGGCCGACGGCACGCATCTCTGGCTCGACACCGACACCGCGGTCGAGCCGCGCTACGACGACCATCGCCGGCTGTTGCGCCTGTATGCCGGCGAGATCCTGGTGGACACCGCGGCCGATCCGCGCCAGCGACCCTTCCTGGTGTGTACCGACCAGGGCCTGCTGCGGGCGCTGGGCACGCGTTTTTCGTTACGCTGCGGCCCCACCGACAGCACGCTGGACGTGTTCGACGGCGCCGTGGAGCTGAGCTGCGCCGATACCGGCGAACGGCGCCGCGTGGCGGCAGGCGAACGGGCGGTGTTCACGCGGTCGGGCATCGCCCCCGCAGCGACCGCCGACCCGGCCCGGCACGCGTGGGCGCGCGGGGTGTTGCTGGCCGACAGCCTGCCGCTGGCCGATTTCCTGGCAGAACTGGGGCGCTACCGGCGCGGCCACCTGGGCTGCGATCCCGCGGTGGCGGGCCTGCGCGTGATGGGCAATTTCCCCTTGGCGGACACCGACCATGCGCTGGCCATGCTGGAAGCCGTGCTGCCGGTCAAGGCCAGCCGTACCTTGCCCTGGTGGGTGGTCGTCCGTGCAGTTCCCTTTTCGGTTCCTGGTTCGGTATAGACATTGCAGGCCTGTGCTTGCACAACCCGAATTCAGGAGCTTTCATGTCGATCCCCCACGCGCCCGCGCCGCGTCAGGCCTTGCGGCGGGCCTGGCTGTCCCGGCAACTGTCGGCCGCGGCCGCCACCGTGGCGTTGGCCACCACGCTGGCCCCGCCGTGCGCGGCGGCCGGTCCGTCGGCCCTGGCCGCCACCGTTCATCACGTCGATGTCGGCCCGGGCCGCTTGACCGACGTGCTCAACCGCTATGCCTTGCAGGCCGGCGTGCTGCTGGCTGGCGACAGTCGCCTGACCGATGCGCTGCACAGCGACGGCCTGCGCGGCGCCTACACGGTCGAAGACGGTTTTGCCGCGCTGCTGGCGCGCCACGGCATGCAGGCGCAACGCGGCGCGTCGGGCGCCTGGTCGTTGCGGGTCGTGCCGCAAGGCATCAGCACGTTGGCGCCCGTGACGGTGGACGGGCGCAGCGAAAGCGCCACCGGTCCGGTGGACGGCATGCTGGCGCGGCGCAGCGCGGGCGGCACCAAGACGGACACGTCCATCATGGAAACGCCGCAGGCGGTGTCGGTGATCACGCGCGACCAGATGCAGGCGCAGGATGTGCAATCGGTGTCGCAGGCGCTGCGCTATTCCAGCGGGGTGTTCACCGAGTACCGCGGGTCGTCGAACCAGACCGATGAAGTCTTCATGCGCGGCTTCGGCTACGCGCCCAAGTTCCTGGACGGGTTGGCCTATGGCTCGGCGTCCAAGGGGCAGATCGATCCCTGGCTGCTGGAACGGGTGGAAGTGGTGCGGGGTCCGTCATCGGTGCTGTATGGCCAGGCCAGCCCGGGCGGCATCCTCAACCTGGTCAGCAAGCGGCCGCAGGCCGAGCCGCTGCGCGAGGTGCAGTTTGATGTCGGCAACCACGAACGCGCCTCGGCCGCGTTCGATGTCGGCGGCAAGATCGACGACGACGGCAAGCTGCTGTATCGGCTGAGCGGACTGGCGCGCACCCAGCACAGCGACGTGGATGGCGTGCGCGATGAACGCGTGGCGCTGGCGCCGGCGTTCACGTGGCTGCCCAACAGCGACACGCGCTTCACGCTGCTGACCAGCTACCAGAACGAGCCCGAAGCCGGCTACCGCAACTTCCTGCCGGCCATGGGGCTGGTGTATGGCGGCAGCAAGGGCTATGGCCACATTCCGCGCAGCTTCAACGGCAGCGACCCCGACTACGACAAGTCCTGGCGCGAGCAGGGCTCGGTGGGATATGAACTGGAACACCGGCTGAACGGCACTTTCACGCTGCGCCAGAACCTGCGCTATTCGACCATCAGCCAGCGCTACCGCAAGCTGGTGTTCGGTGTGCTGCTGCCCGACCAGGCCACGTTCACGCGTACGGCCAGCGACGAGCACGAGAAGATCCGCCAGGTCGTGGTGGACAACCAGGCGCAGGCCGACTTCGACCTGGGCGCCACGCGCCACACCGTGCTGGCCGGGGTGGACTACCGCCAGACGCGCACCGACTACCAGCTGCTGCGCGGCAAGGGTCCGACGCTGGACTGGCGCAACCCGGTCTATGGCCAGCCCGTGGGGCCGCTGGCGCTGATGACCGACCAGTTGCAGACCGCCTCGCAATTGGGCGCCTACTTGCAGGACCAGGTGCGCATCGGCCAACTGAACGTGGTGCTGGGCGGCCGCAAGGACTGGTCGCGCGCGCGCACCGAGAACCGCCTGGGCGCCGACAGCCGCCAGGACGATGACGCCTTCACCGGCCGCGTCGGCGCGATCTACAACTTCGACAATGGCCTGGCGCCGTACGCCAGCTATTCGACGTCGTTCGAACCCGAACTGACGCGCGGCGCGCCCGGATCGGACCCGTTCAAGCCCACCACCGGCAAGCAATGGGAAGCCGGCCTGAAGTACCAGCCGCCCGGCACCGATGCGATGTTCACCGCGTCGTATTTCGACCTGCGCCAGCGCAACGTGGCCACCTACGACAGCACCATCGGGTTCAACGTGCAGACGGGCGAGATCGCCTCGCGCGGGGTCGAGCTGGAAGCCCGCGGCACCCTGACGCGCCAGCTGGAAGTGGTGGCGTCCTACACCTATGTGGACCCCAAGGTGCGCCAGAGTTCGCAGGCCGGCGTGCAGGGCAGGCAGCCGGCGCGCCAACCGGGCCACCTGGCGGCGCTGTGGGGCATGTATACCGCCGCCGAGGGGCCGCTGGCCGGCCTGGGCGTGGGCGCGGGGGTGCGCTATGTGGGCACCAGCTACGGCGATCCGCTCAATACCTTCAAGGTGCCGGCCGTGACGCTCTACGACGCCGTGCTGCGCTACGACCTGGCGCAGGTGTCGCCGCGGCTGGCCGGCGCGCGTCTGCAACTGAACGTCAACAACCTGTTCGACAAGACCTACGTGGCCTCGTGCGCCGGTGAAACCGCGTGCTTCTACGGCACCGGCCGCACCGTGTCCGCAAGCCTGAACTACCGCTGGTAAGGAAAACGAAGATGCATAGCAGCAAGATGAATCCGTGGCGGGCCGCTCCCTTGGCATTGGCGTTGGCCTTCGCGTTGGGCGGCCCCGGCGACGCCCGGGCGCAAAGCGCCCAGGGCCAGGTCGTGCCCGGTACGCCAGCGGACACGGCGTTGACCTTGTCCAAGGGCGAATTCCTGGCGGGTGACTGGGAAGCCGCGCGCGGCGTCACGCTGGACCTGCTGGACGCCGACGGCCGCCACGTGCGCCGGCTGAGCGACGATGAACGTCCGGCCGGCGGGCTGATGCTGGTGGCGCCGGCCGACGGCCGCTACCTCGTGCGCGCGGCCGGGCAGGGCGCCTACCGCTGGACGGTGGCCGAACGCGTGCCGCTGGCGGCGCAGCGCGCGCCCGCACCCGTTATCGACAGCCCGCGGTTGGCGGCCTTGGCGGGCACGCTGGCGCAGGGCGGCAGCACCGAAGCCTTCTGGCGCGAGATCGCCGAACGCGGCGCGCCGCTGGTGGAACCGGTCGACGCCACGCACGACCGCGTGACCTTCCTGTGGCGCGGCGCCGAGCGCAATGTGCGGCTGTTCGGCAGCCCGTCTTCCGACCACGCGCCGTTGCAGCGGCTGGGGGCGTCAGACGTCTGGTACAAGAGCTTCGTGCTGCCCCGGTCGGCGCGGCTGTCGTACAAGATGGCGCCCGACGTGCCCGAACTGCCGGCGTCCGACACGGCCCGGCGCCGCGCCATCCTGGCCACCGCGCAGGCCGATCCCTTCAATCCCAAGGCCTATCCCGAGCGCGGCATCGACGCCTTCCAGTACGCGTCGGTGCTGGAACTGGCTGATGCGCCCGCCCAGCCCTGGGTGGCGCCGCGCGCCGGCGTCACACCGGGCACGGTCCAAACCCGTCCCCTGGCCAGCGCCATCCTGGGCAACACCCGTGATATCCACCTGTACCGGCCAGCCGGTTGGCGCCCTGGCGCCGCCCATAATCATGTGCTGGTGCTGTTCGATGCCGGGCCCTATCTGAGCCGGGTGCCCACCCCGACGATTCTGGACAACATGATCGCCGCGGGCGTGATTCCGCCGACGGCGGCGGTGCTGATCTCGAACCCCACGGCCGATTCGCGCGCGGCCGAACTGCCGCCGAATCCGGACTTCGCCGATTTCCTGGCGCGCGAACTGATGCCGTGGGCCGCCCGGCAGGGCATCGCCGCGCCGGCCGCCCGCACCGTCATCGGCGGGTCCAGCTACGGCGGCCTGGCATCGTCGTATGCGGCGCTGCGCCATCCCGAGGTGTTCGGCAACGTGCTGAGCCAGTCGGGCTCGTACTGGTGGGGCCAGCCGGGCCAGGAAGACCAATGGCTGACGCGCCAGTTTGCCGCCCGGCGCACGCTGCCGGTGCGCTTCTACCTGGTGGCGGGACGGTTCGAGATGGGCCGCGGCGGCCAGCCCGGCATCGTCGAAACCAATCGCCATCTGCGCGACGTGCTGCAGGCCAAGGGCTATCGGGTCACCCACCAGGAAGTGGCGGGCGGGCACGACTACCTGAGCTGGCGCGGCACGCTGTCCGACGGGCTGATCGATCTGATCGGCACGGGCCGGGCGGCGCGCTGACCGGTTCGATGCGGGGAGCGGTCGGGCGTTGGCAGGATGGGGGGCAATGCCGGACAGGCTGGCGTCATCGAATGTTTGCTATATGATGGCTGTCATATCAGGATCATCAGCGTGTTCGACGATGGCCGTGGGCGTGCGCGACGCCCCGGTTGACCGGCCTTTCCCTTCCCATTCCGGAGCCCTGCGCATGACGTCCGATTCCTCCCAGTCCGCCCGCGTGTCCACCGCCCCGCAACGCGAACCCAGCCTGGTCGATCAGACCGGCGCCGGCCTGAGCGGCCTGGAGCAGTTGCGCGCGTTGTTGGCCTCGGGCCGCAAACCCGGCATCCTGGTGTCGCTGGACTTCGATTTCATCGAGGCCGAGGAAGGCCTGGCGGTGTTCGCCGGCACGCCCGGCCCGCATGCCTACAACCCCATCGGCACGGTGCACGGCGGCTATGCCGCCACCTTGCTGGATTCGGCCTGCGGCTGCGCGGTGCATTCGCGCCTGTCGGCTGAACAGGCCTACACCACGCTGGAACTGAAGGTGGCCTATCACAAGGCCATCACGCGCCACAGCGGCTTGCTGCGCGCCGAAGGCCGCGTGCTGTCATTCGGCCAGCGGGTGGCGTATGCCGAAGCCAAGCTGACCGATGCGCAGGGTCGCTTGCTGGCGTCGGCGACGTCCACGCTGTTGGTGTTTGCGCGTCCGTCCGTCTGATTCCGTGCGCGGCCGTGCGGCGCGATGACGCCGGAATGTCTCTCTTGATGGCTGTGCGCGCCGTTTGACGGCGTAGTATTGTCGGCGTGCCAATGGCGGCCCGATCGCCAGCCCGATCGCCAGCCGGCCAGCACGCCGGACCACCGGCTCGAACGCAGCCCCAGAGCAGCCCCAAGAGCAGACCCAAGAGCAGACCCAAGAGGAAACAACGATGGAACCCCGCACCCCCCCGCCCGCGCCCCTGGGCCGCCTGAACGATATCGTCGCCATGCCCGCCCATGCGCTGTCGGACGCCATCCGTCAGCGCCGCGTCTCTTGCCGCGAGGTCATGGCGGCCTATCTGCAGCACCTCGACGCGGTCAACCCGCAGTTGAACGCCATCGTGGCGCGGCGTGATGCCGACGACCTGCTGCGCGAAGCCGACGAGCGCGACGCGCAACTGGCGGCGGGGCAGTGGCTGGGCTGGCTGCATGGCCTGCCGCAGGCGCCCAAGGACCTGACCGCCGTGCGCGGCATGGTCACGTCGATGGGCTCGCTGGTCTACAAAGACCACGTCCCATCGCACGATTCCATCCTGGTCGAACGCATGCGCGCGGCAGGGGCGATCTTCATCGGTCGCAGCAATGTGCCGGAGTTCGGCCTTGGCTCGCACACCTATAACCAGGTCTATGGCACCACCCTCAATCCGTACGACCGGTCCAAGACGGCCGGCGGCAGCAGCGGCGGGGCGGCGGCGGCCCTGGCCGCGCGTCTGTTGCCCGTGGCCGATGGCAGCGATTTCGGCGGTTCGCTGCGCAATCCGGCGGCGTTCTGCAACGTCTACGGCATGCGGCCGTCGGCCGGGCGCGTGCCCTATGGGCCGTCCAACGAAGTGTTCCTCAAGCAGTTGTCGTACGAAGGCTCCATGGGCCGCACGCCGCGCGACGTGGCGCGCATGCTGTCGGTGATTGCCGGGCCGGATGCGCGGGTGCCGCTGTCGCTGGGCGATGATCCGACCGTGTTCGCGCAGCCGCTGGACGCCGACCTGCGCGGCACGCGCATCGGCTGGCTGGGCGACTGGAACGGCTACCTGCCTATGGAACCGGGCATTCTTGAACTGTGCGAGCAGGCGCTGGCGGACCTGGAAACGGCGGGCTGCGAGGTCGACGCCTACCGCGTGCCGTTCGACCCGGCGCGGCTGTGGCGCATCTGGCTGGCCCACCGCCACCTGATGGTGGGCGGGCAGTTCCATGGCCTGGTGCGCGACCCCGCAACGCGCAAGCTGGTCAAGCCCGCCCTGATCTGGGAAGTCGAAGGCCTGGACGGCATGACGGCGCACCAGGTATTCCAGGCCACCGAAGAGCGCAGTGCCTGGTACCAGACGGTGCTGGCCATGTTCCAGGACGTCGATTTCCTGGCGGTGCCCACGGCCCAGGTGTTCCCGTTCGATGCGCAGCTGGACTGGCCCAAGGAAATCGCCGGCCGCAGCATGGATACCTATCACCGCTGGATGGAAACCGTCACGCCCTGGACGCTGGCCGGTTGCCCGGTGATCAGCGTGCCGGTGGGCTTTGGCGCGGCCGGGCTGCCCATGGGCATGCAGTTGATCGGCCCGCCGCGCGGTGACCTGGCGGTACTGCGGCTGGCGCATGCCTATGAGCAGGTGCGCGACTGGGTGGGCGAGCGGTCGCCGCAGGGTTTGTGGGAGTAGGCGGGTGGCATATACACTTTGGCATATGTAACCTCAGAGCGAGCAATGCCATGGCGATTCCCAAACCGGCCTCCCGGCCCCGCGAGGCCAAGCTGTTTCGCAACAACCGCAGCCAGGCGGTGCGCATCCCGGCTGAATTCGAATTGCCGGGTGATCGCGTGCTGATCCGGCGCGATGGCGTGCGGCTCATCCTTGAACCGTTGGCGGGTCCGACCAACCTCGTGGAACTGCTGGCGCAGTGGCGCAAGGAAGCGCCGCTGGGGCCGGACGATCAACTTCCGGAGATCGACGACACACCGCCGCGCCCCGAGGACGTGCTGTGAGCGGCTATCTGCTGGATACCGACATCATCAGCGCGCTCTTGCGCGAGCCTGACGGGCGGGCGGCCCGGCACGTCGCCCGGGTCGGCCACCGTGACCTGTACACCAGCGTCATCGTGGCCGCCGAATTGCGCTGTGGCTGCGCCCGCAAAGGGTCAGCCAGGTTGCAGGCACGCGTCGAGCGCTTGCTGGACACGATTCCCATCCTGCCCGTGGATGTGCCGGTCGACGCTGAATACGGCGGCATCCGGGCCGAACTGGAAGCGGCGGGGCACACCCTCGGCGGCAACGACCTGCTGATCGGCGCCCACGCCCGCGTGCTGGGCCTGACGCTGGTGACCGGCAATACTCGTGAATTCGAGCGTATCCGCGGCCTGGCGCTGGAAAACTGGCTGCTCTGACATTGCTGGGCCATGAGCCAGCAGCCCGGCTCGGGCCGCGAACCCCAGTTTTTTTCGCGGGGTGTTTTACGCGTGCAGCCCGACGCCAATCGCCAGGCGCCGGGTACGCGTTGTCACAGTAAAAGACAAGCCCCTGTAAGAGAGCTTTGCTTTTTCCCGACGAACCGCGGCCGGTTTACGGGGTTTCCCCTGTTTTTTCATGGCTGAGTGGCCGAGCCTTTGCAATAATTGTTGATTATTCCCACATCCCGTCATGAACGGGCGGCCGGCGCGCCGACAACGTGCGTCGCCAGCATCGACCGCGCCGACCCGGGCGTTGGCGAGCCGATACTGCACAAAGGTCCCTGGTATGAAGAATCTGACACTACGCGAACGCATCATCGCCAGCTTCCTGGTCATCCTGGCCATCATGGCGCTGATGGTGGTGGTCGACTACCAGCGGCTGCTGCAGGTCGAGGCCGAGGCCAAGTCGATCAACACCGATGCCGTGCCGGGCATCTACTACAGCACCTCGATCCGCTCGTCGTGGTTCGCGGGCTTCGTGGTGGTGCAGGACGCGTTCAACAGCGACACCGAACAAGAGCGCCAGGCCGGCCTGGCCGCACTGCCCAAGAACGACCAGCAACTGCAAGAGAACATCGAGCAATATCGCCGTACGGTGGTGCGCGGCGACGACGAGCGGATGTTCAACGAGTTTGAAAAGGCCCTGCAAGCCTACATGCGCATCCGCAGCGAGATCCTGGACCCCGCCATGCAGGCGGACCCGGCGAAGGCGCAGGCCAAGGTCAAGTCCGACCTGCGGCCGGCGTTCTACATCGGGCGCGACATGCTGGCCCAGATGGTGGCGGCCAACAAGCTGCAGGCCGACGAATCCGCGATCAGCATCCAGAAGGCCGTGGACAAGGCCGAGGTCGGCATGCTGGTGTCGCTGGGGCTGGCCATCGTGGCCGCCGTCATCTGCGGCATCTTGCTGATGCGCGCGATCGTCAACCCGATGAGTTCCATCGTCAAGACGCTGGAAGCCACCGGCGGCGGCGACTTGACGCGCCGCCTGACGCTGGCCCGCAAAGACGAATTCAACGCCATCGAAGGCGGCTTCAATGGCATGGTGGACGAACTGACCGGGCTGGTCGGCAAGACCCAGCGGTCGGCCGTGCAGGTGGCCACGTCGGTGACCGAAATCGCGGCGACGTCCAAGCAGCAGCAGGCCACGGCGTCGGAAGTGGCGGCCACCACCACCGAGATCGGCGCCACCTCGCGTGAAATCTCGGCGACCTCGCGCGAACTGGTGCGCACCATGACGGAAGTGTCCAGCGCCGCCGAGCAGACGGCTTCGCTGGCCGGCAGCGGCCAGGTGGGCCTGGCGCGCATGGAAGACACGATGCGCAACGTGGTCGGCGCGGCCGGCTCGGTCAACGCCAAGCTTGCCATCCTGAACGAGAAGGCCGGCAATATCACGCAAGTGGTCACTACTATTACGAAGGTGGCTGATCAGACCAACCTGCTGTCGCTGAACGCGGCCATCGAAGCCGAGAAGGCCGGCGAGTACGGCCGCGGTTTCGTGGTGGTGGCGACCGAGATCCGCCGCCTGGCGGACCAGACCGCCGTGGCCACCTACGACATCGAGCAGATGGTGCGCGAGATCCAGTCGTCGGTGTCGGCCGGCGTGATGGGCATGGACAAGTTCTCGGAAGAAGTGCGCCGCGGCATGGCCGACATGCAGCAGGTGGGCGACCAGCTGTCGCAGATCATCCAGCAGGTGCAGACGCTGGCGCCGCGGGTACAGATGGTCAATGAAGGCATGCAGGCGCAGGCGACCGGCGCCGAACAGATCAACCAGGCGTTGCAGCAACTGAGCGACGCGGCCCAGCAGACGGTGGAATCGCTGCGCCAGTCCAGCCTGGCGATCGAAGAGCTGACGCTGGTGGCCAACGACCTGCGCAGCGGCGTATCGCGCTTCAAGGTCTGAGGCGGCCATGCCCGACCTTGCCCCGATCCCGCCCGCGGCGGCCGGCAACGCCGCCGCCCGGCGCCGTTTGTACCTGCTGTTTCGCATCGGCGCGGACCGCTACGCGCTGGACGCGGCCGACGTGGTCGAAGTGCTGGGCATGCGCGCATTCAAGCAGGTCCCCGGCACGCCGCCCTGGGTGGCCGGCGTGTTCGACTGCCGCGGCACGGCGGTGCCGGCCATTGACCTGAGCGCCTTGGCGGGCGCCGGTGATGCGGTGATGGTGACCAGCACCCGGCTGGCGCTGGTGCGCTACCGGCCCGACGGCCAGGGCGACGCGCGCTTGTTGGGGCTGATCCTGGAGCAGGCGACCGAAACCGTGCACTATGATCCCGCCGCGTTCCAGCCCGTGGGGCTGGACATGCCGGCCGCGCGCTACCTGGGCCCCGTACTGAGCGATGCGCGCGGCATGGTGCAGGCCGTGAGGGTGGCGGATCTGTTGCCCGAGCCGGTGCGCGCATTGCTGTTTCCCGCCGACGCGGCGCGGGCAGGAGCCCTGCCATGATGCGGGTGGATGAATTCAGCACGGTGCTCAAGCGCAAGATGGGGCTGGACAGCGGCTCGATCGGCAAGGCCGCGATCGAACGCGCGGTGCGCCTGCGCATGCAGGCCGTGGGCGCGGACGAGGAGCAGGACTACCTGATGCGGGTACAGACCTCGCCGGCCGAGATGCAGCAGCTGATCGAGGCCGTGATCGTGCCGGAAACGTGGTTCTTCCGTTACCCGGAATCGCAGGCCGCGATGGCGGCGCTGGCGCGCGAGCGCTTGTTTGGCACGGGGGACACGGGGCTGTCGGCAAGGGCATCGGCCGCCGCGGCACCGGCCGCCGCGGCATCGGCCGCCGCGGCCACCGCTTCCAGCGAGCAGGTCTTGCGGGTGTTGAGCGTGCCTTGTTCCAGCGGCGAAGAACCTTACTCCATCGCCATGGCCTTGCTGGATGCCGGCGTGCCGGCCGCGCGCTTCCAGGTGGACGCGGTGGACATCAGCGAACGCATGGTCGAATTCGCCCGCCGCGCCTGCTACGGCCGCAATTCCTTCCGTGGCGACGACCTGTCGTACCGCGACCGCTATTTCACCGAAACGGCCGAGGGCCATCAATTGGCTGCGCACGTCACGGCCCGCGTGCGCTTTCTGGCGGGCAACCTGTTCGACGACCAACTGTTGCCGCACACGGCGCCCTACGACTTCGTATTCTGCCGCAATCTGCTGATCTATTTCGACGCCGCCACCCAGGAACGGGCCGTGGCGGTGCTGCGCCGCTTTGCCCGGCGCGACGGCATTCTGTTCGTGGGGCCGGCCGAGACCAGCCTGCTGACGGCGCGGCGCCTGCCGGCGGTGCCGATGGCGCGGGCGTTTGCGTTCCGGGCCGAACCGGCGGCCCCGGTTGACGGCGCCGCGCCCGCTTCGATGGCCTGGACGGCGCCGCCGCCCGCTCCTCGGCCCGCCTTGGGGGCGCAAGGCCGCGCGCCGATCCGGGCCGTGGCGCCCCGCCCGGCCGTCGCCACGGCGTCCGCCTTGGCGGGCCATAGCGCCGCCCATTCCCCGTCCTATCCTGCGCCTGCCGCCCACGACACCGAGGCCTCGCTGCGCAGTGTCGCGATGCTGGCCGACCAGGGCCGTGTCGCCGAGGCGATGACGCGGTGCCGCGCTCACCTGGACCGCCACGGCGCCAGCGCCCAGGCGCTGTACCTGCTGGGCCTGTTGCAGGACGCCGAAGGCGACGCCCGCCAGGCCCAGGCCGCCTACCGCAAGGCGCTGTACCTGGACCCGACCCACCGCGAGGCGCTGCTGCACCTGGCCGCGTTGATCGCGTCCGAAGGCGACCAGGAAGGCGCCCGCCGCTTGCAGGCGCGCGCCGCGCGCCAGGAGGCCCGCCGTGACTGACGCATTGGCCAGGCTGTCCGAAGTGGACGATTGCTGGAACCGCATCGGCATCCGCGGCGATAAAAGCTGCGAACGGCTGCCCGAACACGTGCATTGCCGCAACTGCCCGGTGTATGCCGCGGCGGCCAAGCGCATCCTGGACCGCCTGCCGCCGCAGGCCGCGGCGCAGGTCGAGGACACCACTGCCGCCCTGGCGGCGCAGGCGCGCCTGTCGTCGCTGCTGGTGTTCCGCCTGCGCAACGAATGGCTGGGGCTGTCCACGAAGGCGCTGGACGAAGTGGCCAGCACGCGGGCCATCCTGACGCTGCCGCACCGGCGCGACCCGGCGGTGCTGGGGGTGACCAACGTGCGCGGCACCTTGACGGTGTGCGTGTCGCTGGCGCGGCTGCTGGGGCTGGACGCCACGGCGGCCGACAACGGCCGCGACCGGCCGTCGGCGGCGCGCATGCTGATCTTCGGCGGCGCCGGCCGCGCGGTGGTGCTGCCGGTCGACGAGGTCGAAGGTATCCATTCCGTGGACCTGGACGCGCTGGGCGCGCTGCCCGCCACGGTCGAAGGCGCCAGCCTGAAATATTCCCGCGGCGTGGTGCGCTGCGGTGCCCATAGCGTGGGCGTATTGGACGAGACCCTGTTGATGCAAGCCATGGAACGGAGCCTGGCGTGAACCCGGACCAGATGCGCGACGCCTCGTTGCTGGAACTGTTCCAGCTGGAAACCCGCAATCAGGTGCAGGTGCTGAACAACGGCCTGCTGGCGCTGGAGCACGACCCGACGTCGGCGCCCCAGCTCGAAGCCTGCATGCGCGCCGCGCACTCGCTCAAGGGGGCCGCGCGCATTGTCGACCTGCATCCGGCCGTGCGCATTGCGCACGCAATGGAAGACTGCCTGGTGGCGGCGCAGGAAGGGCGGCTGCGCTTGCAGGCCGCCGATATCGACGCGCTGCTGCTGGGTGCGGACCTGCTGCAACGCGTAGCCACGCCGGGCGCCGAACTGGGCAGCGAGATCGACGAGTTGGTGGCCCGCCTGTCCAACGCGCCGAATGCGCCGCCGGCCGCGGCGGTGGTCGAACGTGCGCCCAGGCCATCCGACTTCCTGCCGCCGATCCAGCGGCCGGGCGACCCGCCGCCGCCGCCCCCGCCCGCGCGCCGCGTGTCGGACCAGGCGCTGGGCGAGGGCGAGCGGGTGCTGCGGGTCACGGCCGACACGCTCAACAAGCTGCTGGGCCTGTCCAGCGAAACCCTGGTCGAATCGCACTGGATCGCGCCGTTCAGCGCGTCCATGCTGCGGCTGCGGCGCCTGCAATCGGGCGCGGGCCAGGCGCTGGACAGCCTGCGCGCGTCGCTGGCCGAGGCGCACCTGGATGCCCGCAGCCAGGCCGCGCTGGACGATGCCCAGCGCATCGTCGAAGCCTGCCAGCAGGAACTGACGCAGCGCGCCAGCGAGGTCGATGAATTCGGCTGGCGCATGGGCCACCTGGCGCAGCGCCTGTACGACACGGCGCTGGCCTGCCGCATGCGGCCCTTCGGCGACGGCGTGGGGGGCATGGCGCGCATGGTGCGCGACCTGGGCCGCTCGCTCGGCAAGCAGGTGCGGCTGGAAATCGATGGCGACGCCACCCAGGTCGATCGCGACATCCTGGACAAGCTCGATGCGCCGCTGATGCACCTGTTGCGCAACGCGGTGGACCACGGCATCGAGATGCCGATGGACCGCCTGGAAGCCGGCAAGCCGCCCGAGGGCCTGATCCGGCTGTCGGCGCGCCACGCCGCCGGCATGCTGCTGATTGAACTGAGCGACGACGGCGGCGGCATCTCGCTGGACCGCCTGCGGGTCGAAGTGGTGCAGCGCAAGCTGACCAACGCCGACACTGCGGCGCGCCTGAGCGAGGCCGAACTGCTGGAATTCCTGTTCCTGTCCGGCTTCAGCACGCGCGGCGAGGTGACCGAGATCTCGGGCCGCGGCGTCGGGCTGGATGTGGTGCAGACCATGGTGCGGCAGTTGCGCGGCGCCGTGCGCATCCACCAGCAGACCGGGCAGGGCACGCGCTTCGTGCTGGAAATGCCGCTGTCGCTGTCGGTGGTGCGCAGCCTGCTGGTCGAGGTGCAGGGCGAAATCTACGCGTTTCCGCTGGCCTACGTCAGCCACGCGTTGCAGGTGCGCGCCGAGGACATCGAGCAGCTTGAAGGGCACCAGCATTTCCGCTTCATGGACCGCCAGATCGGCCTGGTGTCGGCGCGCCAGATCCTGCGGTCGGGCGACCCCGCCCCGGCGGCCGAGACGCTGCAGGTCGTGGTGGTGGGCGACCACGACAAGCGCTACGGCATCGCCGTGGATCGCTACGTGGGCGAGCGCACCCTGGTCGTGCAGCCGCTGGACCCGCGCCTTGGCAAGGTGCAGGACGTGATGGCCGGTTCGCTGATGGACGACGGCACGCCGCTGCTGATCCTGGACGTCGAGGACATGCTGCTGTCGGTGCAGAAGCTGGTCGAAGGCGGGCGCTTGACCCGCGTGGACGGCGGTGGGCCGGTGGCGCAGGCGCGGCGCCGCAAGCGCGTGCTGGTGGTGGACGATTCGCTGACCGTGCGCGAACTGGAACGCAAGCTGCTGCTGAACCGCGGCTTTGACGTGGCGGTGGCGGTCGACGGCATGGACGGCTGGAACATGCTGCGCAACGAGCCCTTCGACCTGGTGGTGACCGACGTCGACATGCCGCGCATGGACGGCATCGAGCTGGTCACGCGCATCAAGGCTGACCCCAAGTTGCAAAGCCTGCCGGTGATGGTAGTGTCCTACAAAGATCGCGAAGAGGACAGGCGGCGCGGCCTGGATGCCGGTGCCGACTATTACCTCGCCAAGGGCAGCTTCCACGACGACGCCCTGCTGGACGCCGTCGAAGACCTGATCGGAAAGGCGCGAACGTGAGAATCGGCATCGTCAACGATCTGCAGATGGCCGTCGAAACCCTGCGGCGTGTCATCGCCCTGGAACCCGGGCTGGAAGTCGCCTGGGTGGCGGCCAACGGCCAGGAGGCCCTGGAACGCTGTGCCCAGGACCGCCCCGACGTGGTGCTGATGGACCTGATCATGCCCGTCATGGACGGCGTCGAGGCCACGCGCCGCATCATGGCCGAAACTCCCTGCGCTATCGTGGTGGTGACGGTCGACGTGGCCCGCCACACTGCGCGCGTGTTCGATGCCATGGGCTACGGCGCGCTGGACGCGGTGGACACGCCGGTGGTGGGCAGCGCCGACCTGCGCACGGCGGCCACGCCCTTGCTGCGCAAGATCCGCAATATCGGCTGGCTGATCGGCCGCTACGGCAATAACCGCACGGCGTTGACGCCGGTGGCCCGCAGCGCGACCCAGCCGGGCCCGTCGCAGGGGCTGCTGGTGATCGGCGCGTCGGCCGGCGGCCCGGCCACGCTGGCGCAACTGCTGCGCGACCTGCCCGTGACGTTTCCCGCCGGCATCGTGCTGGTACAGCACGTGGACGCCTCGTTCGCTGCCGGCATGGCCGACTGGCTCAACGATCAGGTCGATCTGCCGGTGCGGCTGGTGCGCGAAGGCGAGCGCCCGGCGCCGGGCCAGGTATTGCTTGCCGGCACCGACGACCATCTGCATCTGGTGGCGGATGGTACGCTGCGTTACACCGAGAATCCCAAAGAAAGCCTGTACCGTCCCTCAATTGACGTATTCTTTCATAGCGTGGCACAGCACTGGCGCGGCCTGGCGGTCGGCGTGCTGCTGACGGGCATGGGCCAGGACGGGGCGCGCGGCCTGAAGGCGCTGCGCGAGCGCGGCTGCCTGACCATTGCCCAGGACCAGGCCACCAGCGCAGTCTATGGCATGCCGAAAGCGGCGGCCGCGCTGCAGGCCGCCGTTGAAATCCGCCCGTTGGACAAGATTGCCCCCCGTTTGATCCAGGCGTTTGCTTGAGCCGGCGGATACAGCGAGACATCAAGGACAGACACTATGCACCCTCCCATTGACAGCCCGGCGTCGGCGGACCTGAATTCGCATGCGGCCATGGTATTGCTGGTCGACGACCAGGTGATGGTCGGCGAGGCCATCCGCAGGTCCCTGGCCACGGAGGGCAACATTGACTTCCACTATTGTTCGGACCCCTACAAGGCCCTGACCGTCGCCATCCAGACGCGGCCCACCGTGATTCTGCAGGACCTGGTGCTGCCGGGCGTGGACGGCCTGAGCCTGGTGCAGGAATACCGCAGCCATCCTGTGACGCGCGACATTCCCATCATCGTGCTGTCCACCAAGGAAGACCCGGCCATCAAGAGCGCGGCGTTCGCGGCCGGCGCCAACGACTACCTGGTCAAGCTGCCCGATTCGATCGAACTGGTGGCCCGCATCCGCTACCACTCGCGCTCGTACCTGGCGATGGTGCAACGCGACGAGGCCTACCAGGCCCTGCGCCAGAGCCAGCAGCAGCTGCTGGAAAGCAATATGGAATTGCGCCGCCTGACCAATTCGGACGGTCTGACGGGCCTGGGCAACCGCCGTTATTTCGATGAATACCTCAACGCCGAATGGCTGCGTGCGCGCCGTGACGGGCGCGAGATCAGCATGCTGATGATCGACGTGGACCACTTCAAGTCCTACAACGACACCTACGGCCACATCGCCGGCGACGAGGCCCTCAAACGCGTGGCCAACACCATTTTTGCCAGCTGCGACCGGTCCACCGACCTGGCGGCGCGTTTTGGCGGCGAGGAATTCGCGCTGGTGCTGCCGGGCACGCCGGCGGGCAGCGCCCGCCTGGCCGCCGAAAAGCTGCGCCGCGCGGTGGAAGCGATGCAGATTCCGCAGAAGGATGCGGGCGGCGGACCGTGGCTGACCGTCAGCGTGGGCACTGCCACGGCCGTGCCGGTGGCCGACCAGCCTTGCACCGACCTGATCCAGGTGGCCGACCGCGGGCTGTACCAGGCCAAGCGCCAGGGCCGCAATCGGGTAGTGCAGGGGCAGATGTAATTCAGCAAACGGCCCCGGCGTTGTGCGGGGCCTGCGCGCGGGGCCGTGCCTATGCAAGGCAAGGCCCCGCGGCGCTTCAGGCCAGCCTTATTGCCGGCGCCGGATCAGCGTGGCCGCCAGCATCAGCGTCAGGCTGACGGTCACGGCCACCGCGGCCATGGCCATGCCTTCGCCCACGGACCCTTGCTCGAACTGGCGCCAGACGAAGATCGACACCGTCTGCACGCCGGCCGGCGCCAGCAGTAGCGAGGTGACCAATTCGCGCGAGGCCACGGCAAACACCATCAGCATCGACGCGGCCAGGCCCGGCAGCACCAGCGGCAGCACGATGCGGCGCAGCGCCGCCGCCGCGCTGGCGCCGTGCACCCGCGCGGCCGCTTCGAGGTTGGCGCCGATCTGCGACAGCGCCGCGCTGACGTAGCGCACGGGGTAGGGCAGCAGCAGGCAGGTGTACGACAGCAGCAGGATGCCCCAGGTGCCGTAGGGCGACGCGGGCCAGAACGGCTGGTTCCAGGCCAGGATCAGCCCCACGCCCACCACCACGCCGGGCAAGGCGGCGGGCAGCAGCGCCAGCGCGTCGATGACGGCGGCGCCCGGCACGTGCCGGCCCGCCACGCACCAGGCCGCGAGCAGGCCCACGGCGCCGGCCGCCAGCGCCGTGCCGCTAGCCAGGAAGAGGCTGGTGGACAACGCCTGCCAGGCTTCGCCGCCGCTCTGGAACAAGGCCGCGAAATGGGCCAGGGTCAGGTTGGCCGGCGACAGGCCCGCCGAGACGTGGCGCGTCAAGGCGGCCGCCAGCATCGAGGCCAGCGGCGCCGCGACCGCCACCAGCGCGACGGCGACAAACAGGGCCAGCACCGGCCAGCGCCAGGGGCCGAGTGGGCCGCGCGCCAGCGGGGCGGGCTTGCCGGTGGTGGTTTCGAAGCCGCGTCCGGCCACCAGCGCGCGCTGCACTGCGTAGGCGGTCAACGCCAACGCTACCAGCACCATGGACAGCAGCGCGGCGCCGGGCAGGTCGATGGGCCAGTCCGCCAGTCGCCGCTCGATGGCGGTGGTCATGACGCTGACGCCGGCCTGCGAGCCCAGCGCGGCGGGCACGCCGTATTCCTCGATGGCCAGGGTGAAGGCGAGCAGCAGGCTGGCCGCGATGGCCGGCAGCGCCAGCGGCAGGGTGACGCGCACGAAGGCGCGCCAGGGCCCGGCGCCGAACACGCGCGCCACGTCCGCCAGCCTCGCGCCGGTGGCGGCCATGCTGCGCGACACGGCGAAATACACCACCGGAAAGATCGCCAGCCCCATCGCCAGCGTCACGCCCGCCGGGGAAAACAGCAGCGGGCCCAGGTGGAAGCCGGCCAGCTGTTCCAGGTAGCCGCGCGGTTGCAGCGCCATGGTCCAGGACAGCGCGGCGATGTAGGGCGGCAGCAAAAAGGGCACCAGGAACAGCAGGTCCCACAGCCGCGCCAGCGGCACCTGGAACAGACCGCGCAGGGCGCCCAGCGGAATGCCGATCACGGCGCTGACGGCCGCCACGCCCAGGCCCAGCTTGAGGGTGCCGCCGATCAAGGTCAGTGCGGCCGGCGTGGCCAGGGTGGCCGCCCAGGCGCCGAAGGGGTTGCGCAGCGACCCGTCGGCCAGGTGCGGAAAGATGGCCTGCAATGCGACGAAGGCCATCGGCAGGGCGACGAGCACGCCCAGGGCGGCCAGGGTGATGGCCGCCAGGATGAAGACGCTTTTCATGGTGGGGGTGGGGATGCCGGGCGGGCCGGCATCCCGGTCGGTCAGTGTTGGCCGAACAGGCGGGCGAACCGGGCCAGCACCTCGGCGCGGTGGGCGCCGGGCGCGGTCTCGGGCAGCAGCGCCAGGTCCTTGAACAGGGGCCGCTTGCCGGCCACGTCCTGGCGCGCCGGCATCAGCCAGGCGTCGGCGACGGCGCGCTGGCCGTCTTCGGACAGCACGTAGTCGATGAACTTGCGGGCGTCGTCGGGCGCCTTGGTGGTCTTCAGGATCATCATCGGACGCGGCGCGATGGCGGTGCCGCTGGACGGGAAGATGACCTTGATGGATTCGCCCTTTTCGACGCTGGCGTACGACACGTAGTCGACCGCGCCGAACACCGCCGCCTTGGCGCCTTGCAGCACCGGCGTCAGCGCCTGGGCGTTGGGGCCCGAGATCGTCATGCCGTTGTCGCGCAGCGTTTCAAAGAGCTTCCACGCGGCTTCGCCCTGGGCGCTTTGCAGGCCCAGCAGCAGGTCCAGCGAGGCGCCGGACAGCGCCGGGTCGGGCGTGGTGACGGCCTGCTTGAACTGCGGGCCGGTCAGGTCGGACCAGTCGCGCGGTTCGGGCGTGCCGCTGCGCGAATTCCAGACGATGCCCAGTGCGGAAATGCCCTGCGCGACGTAGGTCGGGGTCTTGAAGCGCGCCGGCACCTGGGCCGCATTGGGGCTGTCATAGGCGAGCAGCCAGCCGCGCTGGTCCAGGTCTTGTGCGGTGTCCCACGAGGCCGAGATCAGCACGTCGGCGCGCGGGTTGGCGGCCTCGGCTTCCAGGCGGGCCATCACCTTGCCGGTGGTGGCCTGGAACACGTCGACCTTGATGCCGGTTTTTTCCTGGAAGCCCGCGGCCAATTGCTTGATCAGGCCGCCGGGGCCCGCGGTGTAAACGGTAAGCGCCTTGGCCTGGCCCGAGGCCAATCCGAACGAAAGCGTCATAAAGAACGTAGCGAGGAGTTTTGAAAGGGGTGCGTGGGGCATTTTAGGCAGAGTCCTGGGGTTTGGACATGACAAGGTCGGCGATGCGGCCGTGCGCCATGCGGGCGATCGTGTGCGCCAGGGCATGGGCTTCCTCGTGGTCATGGGTGACATAGACGGCGGTGGTGCCGAGCCGGCGCAGCAGTGCGCCGATCTCGACGCAAAGCGATTCGCGCAGGGCCCGGTCCAGGTTGGACAGCGGTTCGTCGAACAGCAGCACGCGCGGCCGCGCCACGATGGCGCGGGCCAGCGCCACGCGCTGCTGCTGGCCGCCGGACAGGTCCGACGGGCGGCGCGTGGCGTGCTGGTCCAGGCCGACCAGGGCCAGGGCTTGCTGCACCCGGGCGGGCCGCTCGCGCCGCGGCACCCCGCGCATTTCCAGCGGAAAGGCGACGTTCTGCGCCACGCTCAGGTGCGGCCACAGGGCGTAGTCCTGGAACACCATGCCCAGGCCGCGGCGTTCCGGCGGCTCGTGGCGCCGCGCGTCGCAGACGGTGGCGCCGCCGAAGTCGATGCGGCCGGACTGCGGCCGCAGCAAGCCCGCCAGGGCCTTGAGCAGGGTGCTCTTGCCGCAGCCCGACGGGCCGAGCAGCGCCAGGACGGTGCCCGCGGGCACGTCCAGGTCGACGCCGTCCAGCACGGTGTGGCCGTTGAAGGCGTGCCGCAGGCCGCGCACGGCAATCGCCGTGCCGCCCGCGGTGGGATCAAGCGCGCTCAAAACCGGTGCCGCAGGCCGAGGTTCAGGCCGAACTGGTTCTTGCCCGGCTCGACGTTGGCGCCGTACTTGCCGCCGATGACGCTCTGCGACGACTTGTCGTCGTTGACCGCGTAGGCCGCCACCGCATACACCGTGGTGCGCTTGGACAGGTCGTATTCGTTGCCCAGCACGAACATGGTCGACTTCTGGCCGGTGCCCGCGGCTTGCGCGGCGGGGCAGACGGCGTTGTTCATGTCGTCGCACACGGCATCGTCCAGGTGATACACGGTGAACGACAGGCGGTTGTTCTGCACCGGCAGGTAGGTGAAACCCAGCCAGGTCAGGTTGTTCTTGTAGTTGCGCTGCGTCAGCTTCTGTTCCAGCCAGCGGTAGCCGCCGTACAGCTTGAAGCCGTCGAAGTCGTACGACACGCCGGCCACGATGCGGTCTTCGCGGTTGTCGCTGTTGGCGCCCTTGGCCGGCTTGTCGGCGTTCTTTGCGTGGTACAGCAGGCCGGCGTCCAGGCCGCCGGACTGATAGCGCACGCCGCCGCCGATCATGCGGCCCAGCGTCTTGTCGTCGAACGATTGTTCGTTGTTCCAGCCGAAGCTGTAGTAGCCGCCGACCGACACGGGGCCGAACTTGCCGACGTACATGACGGCGTTGTCGGTGCGGTCGGAGAATGCCGCGTCAGGGCGCTTGATCGAGAAGTTGGCGTTGTCGAACGGGTTGTACTTGCTCATCCATTCGATCATCAGCGTGTTGTGGCGGCCCAGCGTCAGGCGGCCCCAGTCCTTGCTGGCCAGGCCCACGTAGGCCTGGCGGCCGAACAGGCGCCCGCCCTGCATGGTGGTGCCGTTGTCGGAATCAAAGCCGTTTTCCAGCACGAACACGGTGGACAGGCCATCGCCCAGGTCTTCGGTGCCGCGCAGGCCCCAGCGCGAACCGCTGAGATTGCCCGTGGCCAGGCCGGTCTTGCTGTTGCCGCCCGGACCGTTGTTGACGTATTGCAGGCCGGTGTCGATCAGGCCGTACAGCTGGACCGAGGGGGCGGTGGCCGCCGCCGAGAGGGCGGGGCAGAGGGCGAAGACGGACAGGCAGGCGCCAGCCGCCGCAATGCGGAGCGTCGATTTCATAACAGGAAGTCCTCTTTGGGATTCAATCGGAATCGACACTCTATTTTTCGGGCGCTACAGCTTCATGACACTCCTGGCGGCTGTGGTTTTCTGGCGCAAGGGGCAAGGCGCGGCCCGCGCTACAGATGCAGCTTGGTCGAAGACTTCACTTCGTGCATCGACAGCGTGCTGAGCAGTTCCTTCACGCCGGGCAGCGTGCGCAGGCGGTTGCGCACGAATTCGGAATAGGCGTCGAAGTCGCGCGCCACGATGTGCAGCAGGTAGTCGTGCTGGCCGGTGGTGTTGTGGCAGGCCAGCACTTCGGGCATGGCGGCCACCGAGGCCTCGAAGGCGTGGCAGGTTTTCTCGGTGTGGTTGTCCAGCGAGATGCTGACGAAGGCCACCACCCCCATGCCCAGCGCGCGGCGGTCCAGGATGGCCTGGTAGCCGCGGATGACGCCCGAGGTTTCCAGGCGCTTGAGCCGCTTCCAGCAGGGCGAGGCGGACAGCGACACGCGCTCGGCCAGTTCGGCGTTGGACAGGCGACCATCTTCTTGAAGGATTTTCATGATTTTCCAATCGATCGCGTCAAGTTGATGTAACAAGGCAGTGTCTTTCATGGTTGGTGAGTTATGGGAAACAATGTTTCTCATTATCCGATTTCGACAGCAGAAATGGAAAGAAAATTGTGGCCAGGGCGGCCCATACTCGCTGCATCGCCCGGCGGGCGGCGCTATCGTGTCCGAACGAGCACGTTGCCCGCAGGTAGGCCGCAATTCCCCCAAAGAGAGGCACACCATGAGTTATTCCAGTTATCACAAGAAAGACATCTTCGGCCGTCCGCTGCACGCGGAAACGCAGATGATGTCGTATGGCTTCGACCCCTTCCTGTCCGAAGGGGCGGTCAAGCCGCCGGTGTTCCTCACGTCGACCTTCGCGTTCCGGTCGGCCGAAGACGGCGCCGAGTTCTTCGACCTGGTGTCGGGCCGCAAGCCCTTGCCGCAGGGCGAATCGGCCGGGCTGGTGTACAGCCGCTTCAACCATCCCAACCTGGAAATCGTCGAAGACCGCCTGTCCTTGCTGGACGGCTCGGAAGACGCCGCGGTCACGTCCAGCGGCATGTCGGCGATCAGCGCGGTGTTCCTGGCATTCCTGCGGCCGGGCGATCAGCTGGTGCAGTCCGTGCCGCTGTATGGCGGCACCGAAACGCTGATCGCCAAGATCTTTCCGGAATGGGGCATCGGCTCGCATCCGATCCACGATGGCCTGTCGGCGCAAAGCATGCGCGACGCCCTGGAAGCCGCCGCGGCCAAGGGCCCGGTGCGCCTGTTCTATGTGGAAACGCCGGCCAACCCGACCAACGCGCTGATCGACTTCCAGGCCATGACGGCCGAGCTGGACGCGTTTGCGTCGCGCCACGGCTACCGCCCGATCTCGGTGTGCGACAACACGCTGCTGGGACCCATCTTCCAGAAGCCGGCCGAGCAGGGCGTGGACCTGTGCGTGTATTCGCTGACCAAATACGTCGGCGGCCACAGCGACCTGGTGGCCGGCGCGGTCACTGGCACGAAAGAGCTGATCAAGAAAGTGCGCGCCATCCGCAGCGCCTTCGGGTCGCAACTGGACCCGCATTCGTGCTGGATGATCACGCGCTCGATGGAAACCGTGGTGCTGCGCATGAAGCAGGCCGCGCGCAGCGCCACCAAGGTGGCGCAGTGGCTGGCGGGCAATCCGCACGAGAAAGTGCAGATCTTCCATCCGGAAATGATCGCGGACGACGCCTACCAGGCCGTCTACAAGCGCCAGTGCACCGGCCCGGGGTCGACCTTTGCGTTCGTGCTGGACGGCGGGCGGCCCAAGGCGTTTCGCTTCATCAATGCGCTGCGCCTGTTCAAGTCGGCGGTCAGCCTGGGCGGCACCGAGTCGCTGGTGTGCCATCCCGCGTCCACCACGCATTCGGGCGTGCCGGCCGCCGAGCGCGACGCGGCCGGCGTGTCCGAAGGCCTGATCCGCATTTCGATCGGCCTGGAGCACGAAGAAGACCTGATCGCCGATATGGACCAGGCCTTTCGCACTGCGGTCATGAAATAGCTGCCCGCCCGCGCGGCGGCGTCGGGCGCAGGATCAGCCCGCCGTCGCCCCGCGTGACCGGGCGCCGCCGCGCAGCCGGTTCAGCAGCACCAGGATGGCGGTGCCCAGCAGCATCACCGTGGCCGTGGCGATGACCACGGCGTAGCCCGCATCGAAAGCCGTGCGGGCCAGGTGCGCCAGCGAGGCGCCCAGGTCGGCCGACAGTCCCTCGGCCACGATCAGGGCTTCGTCCAGGCTGTCGCGCGCGGCGCCCGCGCCCGCCGCCGGCAGGCCCGTGGGCACATCCAGCGTGTGGGCATACACGCCCGACAGGATCGAGCCCATCAGCGTCACGCCCAGCGCGCCACCCAATTCGTACGACACTTCTTCGATGGACGCGGCCATGCCGGCGCGTTCCGGCGTGGCGCTTTGCATGATGGTGCTGGATGCGGCCGTCATGGTGGCGCCGATGCCCACGCCCAGCACGCACAGGCTGGTCATCTGCGCGGCCAGGGCGCCATCGAAGCTGAACAGGTAGCCGGCCATGCCCAGGCCCGACACGAGCAGCGACACGAACAGCAGCCGCGCGCCGCTCACGCGCGACAGCAGCCAGCCCGCCAGCGGTCCGGCAATGAAGGCAGCCAGCGGCAAAGGCACGATGTACAGCGCCGCGTCGATCGGCGACATGCCCAGCACCAGCTGCAGGCGCTGGCTGAAGACCAGTTCCATGCCCAGCAGGGCGGCCGCGGCGAACAGCGCCGACGCCACCGCCGAGCTGAAACTGGGGTTGCGGAAGATGGCGAAGTCGATCAGCGGGTAGGGCCGCGCGCGCTGGCGCCGCACGAAGACGGCCAGCATCGCGGCGCCGCCCACGCAGGCCAGCCCGGCATGCAGCCAGGACGGCTGGGCGCGGCCCAGTTCCTTCAGGGCGTACGCCGTCAGGATCAGGCCCGCCATGACCTGCAGCGAACCGGTCAGGTCCCACGGGCGCTGGCGGTCGGGGCGGCTGGCCGGAATGTAGCGGCGTGCCAGCGGCAGCGCCAGCAGCACGATGGGCAGGTTGATGAGAAACACCGAGCCCCACCAGAAGTGTTCCAGCAGCACGCCGCCGATGACCGGGCCCAGCGCGGCGCCGCCCGAGGCCACCGAGGCCCACACGCCGATGGCGACGGCGCGCTCGCGTTCGTCGGTGAAGGTCAGGCGCAGGATCGACAGCGTGGCCGGCATCATCATGGCCGCGCCGATCGCCAGCACGGCGCGCGCGGCGATCAGGGCGCCCGGGTTGGGCGAATAGGCCGCGGCCAGCGAGGCCGCGCCGAACACCACCAGGCCCATCATGAACAGGCGCTTGTGGCCCAGGCGGTCGCCCAGCGTGCCCATGCCCAGCAGCAGGCCGGAAACCACCAGCGCGTAGATGTTGACGATCCAGAGCTTGGACGAGGCCGTCACGCCGAGTTCGTGCGTGAGCCGGGGCAAGGCGGTATAGAGCACCGTCATGTCCACCACGATCAGCAACAGGGCGCTGGACACGATGGCCAGCACGAGCCAGCGGCCAGGGGCGGCTGGGGCGACAGCGTGGGTAAGGTTGCGCTGCGTCATAGGGATACTCCTGTAAGGCCGCCATTATCTATCTACATAATTTCTATAAAAAGTTTGATTGCATCTATAAAATAGATGGATTGAAAGGGGCCATCATGAACTGGACGTTGGATCAGCTGAGGCATTTCGTGGCGGCGGCCGACGCGGGCTCGTTCTCGGCGGCGGCCCGGCAACTGGGCCGGGCGCAATCGGCCGTCAGCACGTCGCTGGGCCTGCTGGAGGCCGACCTGGGGGTGGAACTGTTCGACCGCTCGCGCCGCAACGCCACGTTGACGCAGGCGGGCCAGGTGCTGCTGCAAGAGGCGCGCGAACTGCTGCGCCAGGCGGCGGGGCTGGAGCAGCGCGCGCTGTCGTTCGCCGCCGGGCAGGATGCGCGCCTGTGCGTGGCGCTGGACGAAGCCTTGCCCTACCTGGTGCTGGGCGAACTGGTCAAGGAAGTGTCGGCGCGCTTTCCGGCGCTGGAACTGACCCAGCTGAACGGCACGGCCACCGAAGTGGCCGACTATGTGCAGCAGGGCCGCGCCAGCGTGGCGTTTCATTTCGACCGGGGGGATCCGGGGGCGGCGTTCGCCCATCGCTATCTGGGCGACGTGGGGCAGGGCATCTTCGTGGCGCGCGGGCATGCGCTGGCCGCGCTGCGCGACGTCACGCGCAACGACCTGGCGCGGCATCGCCAGCTGGTGATGCAGATGGACGGCGTGCAGGACGTGGTGATGAGCCCATCAGCCTGGCGTTCGGACAGCTTCTACAGCATTGCGGCGATGGCGGCCGACGGCCTGGGCTGGGCGATCCTGCCGCTGAACATCGCCGAATACGAGGGCTATCGCAACGATCTGGTCGGCGTGCCGTGTGCGGGCCTGTCCCTGCCGCCGCTGTCGGTGCGCACGCTATGGCTGCAGGGCCGCAGCCCCAGCCCGACCGAACAGTGGATACAGGAAAGAATGGGGCAATTGCTGCGCCCGGGGGCGTGATCGTGCCGACGCCGCGAGCCGGCATGCCTGCCGGCCCGCGGCGCCGTCAAACACCGCACGGGACGACGCTCAAGCCTGCTTGCGGTACACCAGCACCGGCGTCGTGGAATGCGCCAGCACCTTCTGCGTCTGGCTGCCCAGCACCACGGCGGCCATGCCGCGGCGGCCGTGCGAGGCCATGGCGATCAGGTCGCAGCGGCGGTCGCGGGCGGCGTCGATGATGGCCTGGTAGGGGTCTTCGTGCGTGGCGCGCAGCGTTTCGCACGGCACGCCCGCTTCGCGCGCCTGCGACGCCGCCGCGCTCAGCAGGCGTTCGGCCTGGGCGCGGATCTGGTCCTGGTATTCGTTCAGGTTGTGGGCCACCTGGGCCGCGCCCATGGCAAACACATGAAAGGGCTCTTCGACGGTCAGGATGGTGACCTGGGCCCCCAGCGCGCGGGCCAGGTCCAGGGCTTTGACGACGCCTTCCGTGGACAGCGGCGAGCCGTCCGTGGGGATGAGGATGTGCTTGTACATGATGTCTCCCGTGCTTGTGCCGCGGCCCCCGCGAATGGTGGCCGTCTACGTACCACTGTATCGGGCGGCCATGTGGCACAAGTTGAGCGGGATCAAACTCGCTGCACGTCAGCTGAGCAGGGCGGTCACCAGGTCGCCGCCGGCGCGGTCGTCTTCGTTGAAGTCCAGGGCGGTCTGCACGTGTTCCAGGTGCTCGTCCATCAGCGCGCAGGCGCGTTCGGCGTCGCCGGCGCGCGCGGCCTCGATGAAGGCATGGTGTTCGCGCGACGAGCAACTGGCGTCGTGCGAGCTTTGATACAGCACGGTAATGACGGCGCTGCGCGCCGACAGTTCGCGCAGCATGCCCGTCAGCACCGAATTGCCCACCGTCTCGGCCAGCAGGATATGGAAGTCGCCCAGCAGGCGGTTGCGTGCCTGCACGTCGCCGCTTTCCACCGCGGCGCGTTCCTCGGCCAGGTGGGCGTCGATGCGGCGGTAGTCGGCGGCGGTGGCCCGCGCCACGAATTCGCGCGCCAGCGCCGCTTCCAGGATGCGGCGCACGGCGTAGACCTCGCGCGCCTCGTTGGCGTCGGGCTTGCTGACGAAGGCGCCCTTGTCGGGCACGATGTTGATCAGCTTGTCCTTGGACAGCATCAGGAGCGCCGCGCGGATCTTGGTGCGGCTGACCTTGTAGACCCGCGCCAGGGCCTCTTCGCGCAGACGGGTGCCCGGGGGCAGGCGGTGGGCCACGATGGCGGCGGCGATGGCGCGGGCGATATCGTCGGCACTGGGGTCGGGAAGGGCTTGCTCGGTCATTGGGCGCGGCAACAATGGCCGACAGGGGAGAACGCAGGGCAGTCAGTCTAGCAAAAACGCGTACAGGAAAGGCAACATTTATTGCATACCAAACCTGTGCGCGAATGCGGTGGCGGCGCCTTGGCCCCGCCGCCGGCCCGGCGCTGGCGCGCGCTGGCCAGGAACGGCCGGGCCCGCGGCGCCAGGACACCGCGCCTGCTGACCGCGTGTGGCGGCCGCCCGTCAGCCCTGCCTGAACGCCGCCGGCGTATAGCGGCTCAACGCGTCCAGCAGCCGCGTCCAGGCCTGCACGCCTTCGCGGATCGAACCCAGCCGGAAGAACTCATTGGGGGCATGCACGTCCTCGTCCGGCAGGTTGAAGCCGAACATCAGCGTGTCGATGCCCAGCGTTTCCTTGAACACCGACGTGATCGGCACGCTGGCGCCCAGCCGCACGTGGATCGGTTCCTGGCCGGCGCTGGCCCGCAGCACGTCGCTGGCCGCGCGTACCAGCGGATGCCGGGGCGCCAGGGTCGAGGCGGGCGAACCGTCGGTCAGGGCGGTCACGTCCAGCGCGCAGCCGGGCGGGCAGGCGGCTTGCAGGTGGGCCAGCACGGCGCGGATGACCCGGGCGGGGTCCTGGCCCTGCACCACGCGCACCGTCAGCTTGGCCGCGGCCTGGCACGGGATGATGGTCTTGGTGCCCGCGCCGGTGTAGCCGCCCCACATGCCGTTCACGTCCAGCGCCGGGCGCAGCGTGATGCGTTCGCGCGGGCTGTAGCCGGGCTCGCCATGGCTGGCTGCGCCCACGTCGGTGAAGAAGGCGGCTTCGTCGTACGGAAAGGCGGCGGTGTCCTGGCGCTGGCGTGGCGTGGGCGGCGTGGCGTCGTCATCAAAGCCGGCCACCGCCACGCGGCCGTCCGCCGCGTGCAGCGTGGCCAGCAGCGCCGCCATTTCGTGCAGCGCATTGCGCACGCCACCGCCGTAACGGCCCGAATGCAGGTCCTTGCCGGCCGTGCGCAGGCGGATTTCCAGCGCCGCGTGGCCGCGCGCGCCGGTATTGATGGTGGGCACCTGCGCGCTGGCGCGGCCGCCGTCGGCCGACAGCACCGCGTCGGCGGCCAGCAGCGGCCCGTGGCGCTGGATCAGGGTGCGCAAGGTGGGGCTGCCGGTTTCTTCCTCGCCTTCGATGAAGAGCTTGATGTTGACCGGGCAGCTGCGCAGCGTGGCCAGGTAGGCGAACACCACTTCCAGCGCGACCGTGGTCGACCCTTTGACGTCGGACGTGCCGCGGGCATACAGCCGGCCGTCGATCTCGGTGGGTTCGAAAGGCGGCGTGCGCCACAGGTCCAGCGGATCGGCCGGCTGCACGTCGTAATGGCCGTAGATCAGCAGCGTGGGCTTGCCGGGCGCGCCCAGCCATTCGCCGTAGACGGCCGGCTCGCCGCCGCCGTCCAGCAACTGCACGTTGGCCAGGCCTTCGCGGCGCAGCCGTTCGCACAGGAAGTCACGCGCTTGCGCCATGCCTGGCGCAAAGGCCGGATCGGCACTGACGCTGGGAATGCGCAGGAAGGCCTTGAGCCAATGCTCGATCAGCGGCTGGCGTGCTGCAAGATGCGCCAGCACGGGCTGGATCAGGGTGTCGGACATGCGGAACTCCATGGATCGGAATGCAGGCCCCCGCGGCGGCCGCGCGGGGCGAGTAAGAGGAAGCGCCGGGCGCTCAGTCCGCCGTGAAACCGCTGGCGCGCACCAGCTCGGTCAGGGCGGCGGTCTGTTCGGCATAGAAGGCGGCGCTGTCGGCCAGGGTCTGCGGATCGAACAGGATCTTGCCCTGGGCCAGCAGCGTTTTGCGCGCCGCGGGGTCGGCCAGGGATGCCTCGACGGCGGCATGCAGCTTCTGCACCACCGCGTCGGGCGTGCCCTGCTTGACCAGGTAGGCGGTCCAGATGGCGTAGTTGAAGTCTTTCAGGCTGGCGCTTTCCTGCACGCTGGGCACGTCGGGCAGCGCCGCCAGGCGTTCGCGGTTGAGCGTGCCGATGATCCTGAGCCGACCCTCGCGCCGCAGGTCGTCATAGTTGGCCTGGTACGGCATGATGGCAAAGTCGATCTGGCCGCCGGCCATGTCGGTGATCAGCGGCGCACCGCCGCGGTACGGAATGTGCGTCAACGGGACACCGGCGCGGCGCGACAGCGCTTCGGTGATCAGGTGGATCATCGACCCGGCACCGCCCGATCCGTACGTCAGCGGCACGCTGCGCGCGCGCGCCATGGCCACCAGTTCGTCGACATTGGCCGCGCCCAGGTCGGCGCGGGTCACCACCACATACGGCGAGGTCGCCACCGGCGCGATCATGCGGAACGCTTCCGGCTTGTACCTGACCGACTTATTGGTCAGCCCGGCCAGGATCAGTTCGTTGGGCGAGCCCTGGAACAGGTAATAGCCGTCGGCCCCTGCGCCCAGCACGCGGTTGGCACCCAGCGCGCCGTTGGCCCCGCCCAGGTTTTCCACGATGACCTGGCCGCCCAGCGCCTGCGCCATCGGGCCTTGCAGCGCGCGGGCGGTGATGTCGCTGGCCGCGCCTGCCGGGTAGGGCACCATCAGCGAGACGGGGCGGGCGGGGTAATCGTCGGCCCGGGCAATGCCCGCGCCCAGCGCGGCCACGATGGCTACAGCGGAAAACAGCAGCTTTTTCATGAAGGTCCCTTGGTGTGTCGTAGTGTTTTCCAGAATGCTAGAAGCGGTGATTTCATCTGTCCAATCGATTGATTGGCTGATTACAATGCGTTTTATGCATGGTTTTGTGCCCACCTGACGAGGCGATCCACTCATGAACCTGTCGCAACTGGCCCACCTGGTGGCGCTGCTGGAAACCGGCTCCTTCACCCGGGCGGCCGAAGCGCTGCACCTGTCGCAGCCGGCGTTCAGCCGCAGCATTCAGTTGCTGGAAGCCGAATTGGGCGCGCCGCTGGTCGATCGCATCGGCAAGCGCAACGAGGCCACGCCGCTGGGCCGCCAGGTGGCGCAGCGCGCCCGCCGCGTGCTGGCCGAAGTGCACGAAATCCGCCGCGAAGCCGAGATGCTGGCGCAGGGCCAGACCGGCTCGGTGGCGTTGGGCCTGGGCGCCGCGCCCAGCGCCTTGCTCAGCGTGCCGCTGATGCGCCGCATGCTGCACGGCCACCCCGCGCTGCGCGTCAAGCTGTCGCGCGGGCCCACCGATTCGCTGCTGGTCAGCCTGCGCGAACGCACGCTGGATGCGCTGGTGGTGCATGTGCGCACGCTGGACAACGACGCCGACCTGGACGTGGCGCCGATGCCGGCGCTGGCCTCGGGCTTTGTCTGCCGGCCCGGCCACCCGCTGTTGCAAGGCCCGCGGCCGTCGCTGCCGCAGGTGCTGGCGTATCCGGTCATGTCCACCGGCCTGTCGCCCGAGATCGCCCGGCGCGTCGCCGCGGCCAGGCCAGAGGGTTTTGCGCTGCACCGGGAAAGCGAAGACATTGCCTGCCTGCTGGATATCGCCGCGCAGTCGGACGCCGTGTTCCTGGGCGTGCTGGCGTCGGCGGCCTCGCTCGTGGCAGCGGGTGTGCTGGCGCGCGTGCCGCCGCCGGCCGATTTCGACATCGCCGCACACTTCGCCTTCGTCACGCTGCGCGGCCGCAGCGAAAGCCCCGCCACCCGCATCGCGCGCGACATCTGTTTCGACCAGATCGGCCAGGCGGCGCAGGGATTGCCTGCGGCCTGATGCGGCGGCACCGCGATTGCTGTCGAGCGCTACACAATCGCCCTGACAGACATGATGAATCGCGGGGCGGTCTTGGCGTATCCTGCTGGGGTCTGCCGGCGTCTTGCGCGCGGATGTCCGGGCTGACATCCGCACGGCTTGACGCCGACGTCCGCACTGACTTCCGGGCTGTCCATCGGCCTGCCTTCATCCCTGCTTTTCGGAAACCCCTCCATGGCCATCGATCTTGCCGCTGCGCTGCAGCGCTTTCCCCGTTACGCCTTGCTTGACGGCCCCACGCCGATCCAGCGCCTGGCCCGCCTGGAAGCGGCCCTGGGCACGGCGGCCAATGGCGTGCGCCTGTACGTCAAGCGCGACGATCACATGTCGCTGGGCGGTGGCGGCAACAAGCTGCGCAAGCTGGAATTCCTGCTGGGCGAGGCGCGCGGCATGGGCGCCGACACGGTCGTGACCGTGGGCGGCCTGCAATCGAACCACGCGCGCCTGACGGCGGCGGCAGCCGCCCGCGCCGGCCTGGCCTGCGAGCTGGTGCTGGGCCGCGTCGTGCCGCGCAGCGATGCCGACTACGAAGAAAACGGCAACATGCTGCTGAATCGCCTGCTGGGCGCGGTGGTGCATGACCTGCCGGCCGGCGCCGATGCCATGGCCGCGGCGCTGGAACGCGTGCGCACGCTGGAACTGGCCGGCCGCCGCGTCTACCTGGCGCCGCTGGGCGGGTCCACGCCCACGGGCGCGCTGGGCTACGCGGCCTGCGCGCTGGAAATCCTGGCGCAGTCGCGCGAATCCGGCGTGGAATTCACCCGCGTGGTGGTGGCCAACGGCAGCGCCGGCACGCACGCCGGGCTAGCCGCGGGCATGATCGCGGCGGGCAAGCCGGCGGCGACAGTGCAATCGTTCTCCACGCTGGCCGAGCAGGCGGTCGCCCACGCCAAGACGCTGGATCTCACGGCCGCCACGCTGGCGCTGCTGCAGGCCGGGCCGGATGCAGAGCAGGCCGCGCCAGAAGCCCTGGCACCGGCCGACATCGTGGTGGACGGCAGCCAGCGCGGCCCGGGCTACGGCGTGCCCACCCCGGCCATGGTCGAGGCGGTGGAATTGCTGGCCCGCGGCGAAGGGCTGCTGCTGGACCCGGTGTATTCCGGCAAGGCCTTCGCGGGCCTGTTGGCCGACGTGCGCGCCGGCCACCATGCGCCGGATGCCGCCGTGCTGTTCGTGATGACGGGCGGCGCCCCGGGCCTGTACGCGTACAAGAGCGCCTTCTGAAAAGCACAGGCGGGGCCAGGCTGCGCGCCAATCCTCGCCTGTGCCACCCCGTCCGTGACTTGTCGCCTTTCACTCCCCCGCACGCCGGGCCGAAGCCGCCCGGCGCGCGGCGGCGTCAATCCTTCGCCATCAGCCCCAGGTACTCGATCAGGCCCTTTTCCTTCGTGTAGGTGGCCTGCGCCCACGCCTTGTAGTCGGCGCTGTCGCGGTAGACGGGTTCCTGGTTCAGCTGCTTCATCACGTCCAGGCTGGCCGGATCGAGCAAGGCCTTCTTGAAGGCATCGTGCAGCACCTTGACCACCGCCGGGTCCATGCCCTTGGGGCCGGCCAGGCCGTACGGCGACGTGGAACTGACCTTGTAGCCCAGTTCCAGCGCGGTCGGCACGTCGGGCCAGCGGGTGGTGCGCTTTTCGCCGAAGGTGACCAGCAGGCGCATCTTGCCCGAGTCCACGAACTGGTCCCAGCCGGTGCCGTCGCTTTGCGCCATGACGTGGCCGCCCAGCAGCGCCTGCTGCATGTCGGCGTTGCCCTTGTAGGGCACGTGGTTCAGCTTGACCTTGGCATTGAGGGCGACTTCTTCCATCAGCAGGTGCGGCGACGACCCCACGCCGGTCGAGCCGTAATCGACGCTGCCGGGGTTCTTGCGCGCGGCCTCGATGTATTCGTTGAAGGTCTTGAACGGCGAATCGGCGCGCACGGTGACGCCGAAGGTATAGCCCGACAGCCCGATGATGAAGGTGAAGTCGTTGATCGGGTCCCAGGTGGTCTTCTGCATGTAGGGCATGCGCAGCATGGCCAGGGTGTATAGCGCGACCGTGTAGCCGTCGGGCTTGGCGGTGCGCGACATGGTGGCCGGGCCCAGCGTGCCGCCGGCGCCGGGGCGGTTTTCGATGATGACCGTCTGGCCCAGGTACCTGGACGCGTCCTGCGCCACGATGCGCAGGTGGCGGTCGGTGGACCCGCCGGCCGGGAACGGCACGATCACGGTGATGGGCTTGGTGGGAAAGGCGCTTTGCGCCGACGCGGCGGGGGCCAGTGCGATGCCGGCCAGCGCCAGCAGGGCAGCCAGGCAGGTGCGGCGCAGGGGGGGGTGGACCATGATGGGGTTGTCTCCTGTGTGTTTTTTATGGGGGCGCCAGTCGTCAGCCGTGGACGGCGACCTTGACCGGCAAACGGGCCAGCGCCTCGCGCAGCTGCTCCTTCAGCGGCGCGGGGGCGGTTGCGTCGACTTCTACGGCGACGTCAGGTTGCGCGTCGGCCAGCACGCGCAGGACAGCACTGTCCGGCGGCAGGCCGGCGCTTTGCAGCACCCGCTGGACCACCGCCTGCACCGACACGGCCGTGGCCAGGCGGCGCAGGTCGGGCTTGTAGATCTTGCCCACGTTGGTCATGGGCATGTTTTCGAGCACGATGACCCGCTTGGGCCGCGCGGGGCCTTCGTCGACATGGGCGGCGGCATAGGCCACCAGGTCGGCTTCGGACACGTCGGCGCCCTCGGCCAGCGTGACGAAGGCGATGGGCAGTTCGCCGGCGTAGGGGTCGGGCGCGCCGACGGCGGCGCAGATGTGCACCGCGGGGTGCGTGGCCAGGGCGTCTTCGATGGTCTTGGGGTCGATGTTGTGGCCGCTGCGGATGATCAGGTCCTTGGCGCGGCCTTGCAGGTGCAGACGGCCCTCGGCGTCCAGCACGCCCACGTCGCCGCTGATCAGCCAGCCGTCGTCGGTGAAGGCGCGCGCGGTGTCCTCGGGGTCGAGGAAACCCGGAATCACGTTGGGCGACTTGAACAGCAGCATGCCGGGCTGGCCCGGCGGCAGGTCGCGCGCGGGCTGGCCGGCGGGCGTGTCCAGCGCGGCCACGCGCACCTGCACGTAGGGCAGCGGAAAGCCCACGCAATTGACCGGAAAGCGCGAGCCCGGCGGCGTGATGGACGTGATGCCGGCCATTTCGGTCATGCCCAGGCTTTCGTTCACGTGCAGGCCGAACAGCCGTTCGAAGCGCGCAGCCAGCTCGGCCGGCAAGGGCGCGGCCCCCGTGCGGCAATAGCGCAGCGAGGAAATATCGGCCCCGGCCAGCGGAATGTCGGCCAGCGCGGCCAGGATGGTGGGCACGCCCTGCAGCGAGGTGGCGCGGTGGCGCTCGACCAGCCGCCAGTAGTTGCGCAGCACGTCGCGGTTGCGCAGCAGCAGCGTCGTGGGGATGACGGTCTGCACGCCGGCCGACAGCGCCGCCAGCGAGGCCGGCAGCACGCCCGCCACATGGAACAGCGGATAGCCGTTGATGACCACGTCGCCCGGCCCGGCGCCTTGCAGCTGCACGGCGGCCCAGGCGGTGAAGACCTGGTTGGCGTGGGTGTGGATGGCCAGCTTGGGCGCGCCGGTGGTGCCGCCCGTATGGAAATACGCCGCCACGTCTTCGGCGCGGATGACGCGTTCGCTGACCAGGCGGTCCATCGGCTGCCCGGCCCGCGCCGCGTTGAAGTCCTGCGCGAAGTCCGGCAGGGTGGGGCGCTGGTCGGGCGCCTCGTCGTGCGGCGCCACGCGCAGCAGCGTCTTCAGGGACGGCACGCGTTCGACCAGGCGCAGTGCCTTGGACCAGGCGCCGCATTCCGCGTCCGAGCCGTAGGCGATCAGCACCTTGGCTCCGGCGGTGGTCAAGAGCGAGGCCAGCTTGTCGTCGGTCAGCAGCGGGTTCAGGGGCTGCACGATGCCGGCGGCCTCGGTGCCCCACAGCGCCAGGTGGTATTCCAGGCAGCCGGGCAGCAGCACGCCCACCGCGTCGCGCGGCCCGACGCCCAGGCTGTGCAGCATGTTGGCGGTCTGGTGGATCCCGGCCAGCAGCTCGTTGTAGCTCCAGTGGATGGGCGAGTCGTCCGGGTCGGCGCTGCGCAGGAAGGTGAGCGCCTTGCGCGCGCCAAAGGCCGCGGCCGAATTGCGGAAGATCTCGTAGGTGCTTTGCACCGTCAGCGTGTCGGCCAGCGGCCGGGCCGCCAGGCGTGCGACGTCGACGGCGGTCTTGACCGGAAACGGCGCCGAAAAGGGCGGGGCGATAGGCGGGGCGGCGTAGGCCTGGGTCATGGTCGTGTCCTTGCCGATCATGCCTGCCCCAGCGCGATGTAGCGCCGCAGGTGGTGGTCTTCGTCGCCCAGCTGGTGGTCGATCATGACCAGGCGCTTGGCGTAGTGCGCCAGCGGCAATTCCCAGGTCATGCCGATGCCGCCGTGCAGCTGGATGCTTTCTTCGGCCACCAGCGTGCCGATGCGGCCGATGGTGTATTTGGCGGCCGACAGCGCGCGTTCGCGGGTGACGCGGTCGGGGTGGTCCAGCGCCGCGGCGGCGTTGATGACCGCCGAACGCGCCTGCTCGATTTCCAGCAGCACGTCGGCCATGCGGTGTTGCAATGCCTGGAAGCTGCCGATGGGCACGCCGAACTGGCGGCGCGTGCGCAGGTATTCCAGGGTGGCGTCGCGGGCGCAGTCCATGGCGCCCACGGCCTCGGCGCACAGCGCCAGGATGCCGCGGCCGGTGGCGTGTTCCAGCACGGCGTAGCCGGCGCCGGCCTCGCCCAGCAGGCTGTCCGGGCCCAGGGCGGCCTGCTCGAACGTGAGCTCGGCCGCGCGGCCGCCGTCGATCAGGCCATAGCCGCGCGCCGTCAGCCCCGGCGTGCCGGCGCTGACCAGGAACAGGCTGATGCCGGCCTCGTCATCGTCGGCGCCCGCCGTGCGGGCCGACACCAGGAACAGGTCGGCATGCTCGCCCGCCGCCACCACGGCCTTGGCGCCATTCAGGACCCAGCCGTCGCCGCTGCGTTCGGCGCGCGTGCGCACGTCGGACAGCGCGTAGCCGGATTGCGGCTCGGCCGCGGCCAGCGCGGCGGTGATGCCGCCGGCGATCAGGCCGTCCAGCGCGTCGCGTTGCGCGGCGTTGCCGGCCCGCGCGATGGCGCTGCCCACCATCAGGGCGTCCAGCAAGGGTTCGAGCACCAGGCCGCGGCCCAGCGCCTCGAACACCACGGTAATGTCAAAGCCCGCGCCGCCCAGGCCGCCGTGTTCTTCGGCGAACAGCGCGCCGATGGCGCCCAGTTCGGCGTAGCGGCGCCAGAAGTCGGGGCTGTAGCCTTGCGGCAGCCTGGCGTTGCGCTCGCGGGTGGCGAAGTCGTATTGCTCTGCGACAAAGCGGCGCAGCATGTCGGACAGCATGCGCCGGTCTTCGGTGTGTTCAAAGTTCATGGCCGGCCTTTACAGTCCCAGGATCATCTTCGAGATGATGTTCTTCTGGATTTCGTTGGAGCCGCCGAAGATCGACAGCTTGCGGTTGTTGAAGTACTGCGCCGCGGCGCTGTCGGCGCCGTCCGGGCCGATGGGCGCGGCGTCGTAGCCGTCGTGCAGCGCTTCGGGCACGAAGGGGCGGGCGTAGGGGCCCATGGCGCGGCGGTTCAGCGCCGTGATTTCCTGGCGGATCTGGGTGCCGCGGATCTTCAGCATCGAGCTTTCGGCGCCCGGCGCGCCACCGCCGGCCGCGGCCGCCACCACGCGCAGGTTGGTGGTGCGCATGTTGGCCAGTTCGATTTCCACCCGCGCCAGCCGGGCGGCAAAGTCCGGGTCCTGGTCCAGGGGCTTGCCGTTTTTCTTCTGGCTGGCCGCCACCGCCTTCAGGCGTTCGAGCGCGGCGGTGGATTGGCCCACGCCGGCAATGTTGGTGCGTTCGTAGGTCAACAGGTACTTGGCGCAGGTCCAGCCGCGGTTCTCTTCGCCCACCAGGTTCTCGACCGGCACGCGCACATCGGAAAAGAACACTTCATTGACTTCGTGTTCGCCGTCCAGCGTGATGATGGGGCGCACTTCGATGCCCGGGCTGGCCATGTCGATCAGCAGAAAGCTGATGCCTTCCTGGCGCCGGCCTTCGCTGGACGTACGCACCAGGCAGAAGATCATGTTGGCGTACTGGCCCAGGGTGGTCCAGGTCTTCTGGCCATTGACGACGTAGTGGCGGCCGTCGTCGCTGCGTACGGCGGTGGTCTTGACGGACGCCAGGTCCGAGCCCGCGCCGGGTTCGGAATAGCCCTGGCACCACCAGTCGGTGCCATCCAGGATGCGCGGCAGCCAGTGGCGCTTCTGGGCCTCGTTGCCGTACTTGATCAGCACCGGGCCCAGCATGCTCAGGCCGAACGGCACGATGCGCGGCGCGCCGGCCAGGGCGCATTCGTTGTCGAAGATGAACTTCTGCGTGGTGCTCCAGCCGGTGCCGCCATGCTCGACGGGCCAATGGCTGGCCAGCCAGCCCTGGCGGTTCAGGATGGCGTGCCATTCGACCATGTCGGCGCGCGCCAGCAGCTTGCCCTGGATGACCTTGTCCGACAGGCGCGTGGGCAGGTGGGCGGCCAGGAAGGCGCGCACTTCATCGCGGAAGGCGTTTTCTTCGGGGGTGAATTCCAGATCCATGACGCGGTTCCTCAGTAGATTTCAAACAGGCCGGCCGCGCCCATGCCGCCGCCCACGCACATCGTGACGACGGCGTAGCGGGCGCCGCGGCGGCGGCCTTCGATCAGCACGTGGCCGGCCAGGCGGGCGCCGGTGACGCCGAACGGGTGGCCCAGCGCGATCGAGCCGCCGTCCACGTTCAGGCGGTCCATGGGGATGCCCAGGCGTTCCTGGCAGTACAGCGCCTGCGAGGCAAAGGCTTCGTTCAGTTCCCACAGGTCGATGTCCTGGACTTTCAGGCCATGGCGGGCCAGCAGCTTGGGCACGGCGTAGACCGGGCCGATGCCCATTTCGTCGGGCTCGCAGCCGGCCACGGCCAGGCCGCGGAAGGCGCCCAGCGGTCGGATGCCGGCGCGCTTGGCTTCATCTGCTTCCATCAGCACGCAGGCCGCGGCGCCGTCGGACAGCTGCGAGGCGTTGCCGGCCGTGACGAACTGGCCGGCGCCGCGCACCGGGGCCAGCGCGGCCAGGGCCTCGTAGGTGGTGCCGGGGCGGTTGCAGGTGTCTTTGTCGATCGTCACTTCGCGCTCGGTCACGGCGCCGGTGGCGCGGTCGGTGACCGACATGGTGGTGGTGACGGCGATGATTTCCTCGCGATAGCGGCCGGCGGCCTGGGCCGCTTCGGTACGCGCCTGGCTTTGCGCGGCGAAGCGGTCTTGCGCCTCGCGGCTGATGCCATAGCGGGCCGCGACGATGTCGGCGGTCTCGATCATGGGCAGGTACAGCTCGGGCTTGTTGGCGACGATCCAGGGGTCCATGCCGCTGACGCCATCGTCGCGGGTGCGGATGTGCGACACGCATTCGACGCCGCCCGCGATCATGGCGGGCGCGCCGTCCATGACGATGCGCGCCGCGGCCGAGGCGATGGCCTGCAGGCCCGAGGCGCAATAGCGGTTGACGGTGGCGCCGCCGATGCTCACGGGCAGCCCGGCGCGGATGACGGCCTGGCGGCCGATGTTGCGGCCGGTGGCGCCTTCGGGGTAGCCGCAGCCCAGGATGGCGTCTTCGATCAGGGCCGGGTCGATGCCGCTGCGCTCGACGGCGGCGCGCACGGCGTGGGCGGCCAGCGTGGGGCCGGCGATCAGGTTGAATTCGCCGCGTTGCGCCTTGGTGATGGGCGTGCGGGCGGTGGAAACGATAACGGCTTCGCGCATGTCGGTATCCGGGTAGGTGAAAGGGGTGGGGCGTCAGCCGGCGGGGTTCAGGCTGGCGAAATCGCGTCCGGATTCGGCCAGCTGCACCAGCAGCGGCGACGGCTTCCAGAACGCCGGGTCTTCTTTCGCAAACGCGCGGATGTCGGCCAGCACGTTCGCCAGGCCCACGCGGTCGGCGTAGTGCATCGGCCCGCCGCGATGGCGCGGAAAGCCGTAGCCGGACAGGAACACTATGTCGATATCCGACGGGCGCAGCGCGATGCCCTGGTGCAGCACGTTGGCGGCTTCGTTGATCATGGCGGCCAGGTAGCGGCGCTGGATGTCTTCGTGGCTGAAGGGGCGCGGGGTGACCCCGGCGCGCTGGCGCTCGGCGTCGATGATGGCCAGCACGTCCGGGTCGGGCGTGCCGGTGCGCGCGCCATCGGGGTACAGGTAGAAGCCGCGGCCGGTCTTCTGGCCGAACCAGGCGCGTTCGCACAGGCGGTCGGGAATCTGCACGTAGCGCAGGGCCGGATCGCGGGTGGCGGCGCGGCGCTTGCGCGTGGCCCAGCCGATGTCGCCGCCGGCCAGGTCGGCCATCTGGTAGGGCCCCATGGGGTAGCCGAATTCACGCACGGCGGCATCGATGTCGTAGGGCGACGCGCCGTCTTCCATCATCATGTCGGCCGCCTGGCGGTGCACGGCCAGGATGCGGTTGCCGATGAAGCCGTCGCACACGCCCGCGCGCACCGGAATCTTGCGCAGCCGGCGGGCCAGTTCAAAGCCGGTGGCGACGGTGTCCGCGCCCGTCTCGCGACCCACCACCACTTCCAGCAGCTTCATGATGTTGGCCGGCGAAAAGAAGTGCAGCCCCAGCACGTCGGCCGGGCGGCCGGTGCCTTGGGCGATGCGGTCCACGTCCAGGTAGGACGTGTTGGTGGCCAGCACCGCGCCCGGCTTGGCCACGCGGTCCAGTTGCGCGAACACGGCCAGCTTGACGTCCATGTCCTCGAACACGGCCTCGATGATCAGGTCGGCGCCGGCCAGCGCGTCGTAGTGCGTGGCGCCGGTAAAGCGCGCCAGCCTCGCGCCGCGTTCGTCGGCCGTCATGCGGCCTTTTTTCACCAGCAGGTCGTAGACCTGTTCGACCCGCTTGCGGCCGCGCTCCAGCGCGGCGTCGTCCTGTTCGACCATGACGGTGGGCAGGCCGGCGTCCAGCAGCGCCACCACGATGCCCGCGCCCATGGTGCCGCCGCCGATCACGCCCACGGTGTCCAGCGGGCGCGGCTGGGCTTCTTTCAGTTCGGGAATCTTGGCGGTGTCGCGTTCGGCGAAAAAGGCGTGGATGAGGCCGGCGCGCTGCGGGCTGTCCAGGCATTGCAGGAACAGCGCGCGTTCGGTGCGCAGGCCTTCGTCGAAGGGCTGTTCGATGGCGGCGCGCACGGCCTCGACGATCTTGGCGGGCGAGAACAGGCCGCGGGCGGTGCTCGCGACCTGCTGGCTGGCGGCGTTGACGGCAGTCAGCGCGGCGGCCTTGTCGTCCAGGGCGCGGCCATCGCGGCTGCGGCGCGGCTGGGCGCCTTGCGCCAGCAGGCGGCGGGCGTAGTCCAGGCCGGCGGCCAGCGGGTCGGCGCCGGAGGCGAGTTCGTCGACCAGCCCGGCGGCCACCGCCGCCGGCGCGGCCAGCGGCTTGCCGGACAGCATCAGGTCCAGCGCGGCCTGCGCGCCGATCAGGCGCGGCGTGCGCTGGGTGCCGCCGGCACCGGGCAACAGGCCCAGCGTGACCTCGGGCAGGCCCAGCTTGGCGCTGGCCAGCGCCACGCGGTAATGCGCAGCCAGCGCGACTTCCAGGCCGCCGCCCAGCGCGGCGCCTTGCAGCACCGCCACCACCGGCTTGGCGCAGGCTTCGATGCGGTTGCAGACGTCGGGCAGGCTGGGCGGCACCGGCGGCTTGCCGAATTCGCGGATGTCGGCGCCGGCAATGAAGTTCTTGCCTGCGCCGGTCAGCAGCACCGCCCGGACCTGCGGGTCGGCCTCGGCCTCGTCGATGGCGCGGGCGAGGCCGCCGCGCACCGCGAAACTGAGGGCATTGACGGGGGGATGGTCGAGGGTGACGACAAGAATGTCGCCGTCGCGGCGCGTGTGCACCGCGCTGGCGTTTGCGCTGGCTGTCATGGGACAGTGTCTCCGGTAGGGCTCGCCGCCCGCGCTGGCCTGGCCAGGGTGCGCCGACATTGAATCGCGCGGGGCTTTTCAAGCAGGTCGGCACGCCCCGGAGGGGGACGCGGCGCAGTCACGGCGCCTGGCGGGCCAGGGACGGCCCGTCTTGTATTCGCTTATTCTTTCCCAGTAAAGAAGTCTTGACAATGACATCAATAATTGACATTGATGATAAAAAAAATTGACAATCCGCCGAGGAGATTCGACATGGACACCAAAGCCCTGACCCTGCTGGTAGAGATCCTGGACGCCGGCAACCTCAGCGAGGCCGCGCGCCGCCTGAAAATGACCCGCGCCAACGTCAGCTACCACCTGACCCAGCTCGAGCGCGCCGTCGGCATGCAACTGTTGCGCCGCACGACGCGCCACGTCGAACCCACGGAAATCGGACTGAAGCTGTACCAGCACGGCCGCAGCATCCAGGACGAACTCGCGGCGGCGCGCGAAGCCGTCGAAAGCCTGGGCAAGACGCCGCAGGGCAAGGTGCGCCTGAGCGTGCCCAGCGGCTACGGCCAGTTCGTCATGACGCCGTGGCTGCTGGAATTCAAGAAGACCTATCCCGACATCGTGCTGGACGTGCTGTTCGAGAACAGCGTCGACGACCTGTTGCGCGACGAGGTCGACATCGCGGTGCGCATCATGTCCGAGCCGCCGCAGAACCTGGTGGCGCGCGAGCTGGGGCAGGTGCGCTACGTGGCCTGCGCCTCGCCGGATTTCGCTGCCACGCGCGGCCTGCCGGCCCGGCCTGAAGACCTGACCCGATTGCCGGTCATCAGCGCCGCCGTCATCGGCAGGCCGCTGCGCCTGTCGGCCTACTACGGCGGGCAGCCGCGCCAGCACGTGGTGCTGGAACCCACCATCATCTCGCGCAACTACGCCTTCCTGCGCGACGCCATGCTGGCCGGCCTGGGGGTGGGCGTGGTGCCGGACTACGTGGTGCATGACGACGTGGCGCGCGGCGACCTGGTGGCCGCGCTGCCGCAATGGCGCCTGAGCATCTTCGGGCGCGGCATGTATATGCTGTACATGCCCAACCGGCATCACCCGCGCGCCATCGCCATGCTCATCGAATTCATCCAGCAGCGCGCCCAGGCGGCACACGAAGGGCGGCCGGGGTTGCTGGGGACGGGCGAGTAGCGGCCGCGCCGCCCGTCACGCCGTGCCGCCGTTTCCTGGCGGCAGGCGTGAATCAGGGCTGGGGCGAAGGGCAGGGCCAGGACAGGGAGGGGGCGGAGCGGGTCGGGTTATCGAGGTTTGACAAAAAGAAACATAATGATAAAAATCCCGTCGTCGTTCCGATCCATTGCGGGCCTTTTCTTGCGGAGCAAGTATGGCTTTCATGTTCTTACGCCGGGTCCTGTCCGGCAAGTGGCGGCTGGGCATGCTGGGGGGGGTCGGACTGCTGGCCGGGTGCGCGGGCGGCGAGCCCCGTATCGGCGACAGCTACACCGTGCATACGCCCATCTACGCGGATAACCGAATCTTCTATCTGAAGCCGGCCGCCAACCCCGCCGAGTCCGTACGAACGCTGGAGCTGGCCGGCACGCCGGTGTCGGCCTTTGAGCAGTCCACCGTGGTGCAGGCCAACGCGCCGCTGTCGATCATGATGCGGTCGGTCGATATCCCGGCCCTGCGGGACGCCAACGGCAACAAGACTGCCGGCATCGACGGGCCGGCGGACTACGCCGTGATCCTGGACATCGCGGCCAAGGAGGACGGCAGCAACCAGTCCATCGTGGTCTGGTATCAACGTGGCGTGCAGCCCGACCAGTCCTTGAATTTCTCGAACCTGCTGGTCTTTTACGTGCAGCGCTGGGACGAGCGCGTGGCGCCATCGTTCCGGCTGCGGGTGATGGATGTCACCACCGAGCGCAACGCCGAGACCTTGCGCGCCCTGCAACGGGCGCAGGGCGTGGCCAGTGGCGCGGCCAGCCTGGCCAACAACCCGCTGGTGTCGCCGCTGGTGGGCGTGGCGTTTACCGCCGCCGAACTGGTGCTGGCCAACCAGCGCAACCGCATGGTGCTGGACTACAGCGTGCAGCTGTATTCGCAGGCGGCGGTCAACCAGGCAGCCGGTTCCGACCTGGGGCTGCTCAAGCAGGGTACGTACGTGGTGGTGGGCCGGCCGGTGGGCGGCCCGCGCGCGTTCTGGGAAAAGCCGCTACGCTACAACATCCGCACCAACCAGGCGCTGGACGGCGACACGCCGCTGAACGTGCCGACCGCGCTGGTGTCGGTGGGCACCTTTGAAAGCATCGTGCCCAAGTCCGTGCTGGAAAAATCGGTGGCCCTGACGGCGCTGCTGGGCAAGGTGGGAACGGGAGCCTCGATCGAGCAGGTCAGCGATGCGCAGAGCCGCCTGGAGGCGGCGTTGACCGCGTACACCTTGGGCGAGCGCCTGGCGCGCTATCGCGATGACAAGACGCTGATCCTGATATCGGAAAAACTGAACGACGACTTCTTCGCCAAAGCGTTGGGCAGCGAAGAGGAATTCCTGCTGCTGCGTGGCCTGAACGCCTGCTACAAGCCGAAAGCGCAGTTCACCCGTGTGGAAGAATTCCTCAAATTCCATGACAAACCGGAGGGCAAGGCATGCGCTGCAAGAACCTAGCGTTGCGCCAGGCCGAAGGCGGGGGGATGTTCCGGCCGCTGCTCAGGTGGCTGTGGCCGGCTTTGGTCGTGTTGTTGCTCGGCGGCTGTACATCGGCCTCCGGCCCGGCCAGGCACACCGCCGCGCCGCCTGCGCCGGCCCCCACGGGGCCGACCGAGCCTGCGTCGCCGTCCGGCGCGGCGGGCGGCTGGAACGCCCAGCCCGCGTCGGTCATACCGTTGACGGGCCTGTTTTCCCATCGTTTGCTGGCGCCTCCGCTGCAATTGGTGCAGTTGCCCCTGGCCGGCAACACGCCAACCGTGCTTGCCGCGATGCAGCGCTTTGCCGCCGCTGTGCCGGCGGCGCTGGAACAGCGCGAACTGCTGTACGCGCAGACCTCACAGGAGCCGCAAGAAGGTTGGCTCACGCTGATGGCGCGGTCCGAAGGCGTGGACTGGGTCTTCGGTCTGCAGTTCAACGTGGACGAGGGCGGCCGCACGTTGACGCTGCGACTGCGTACGGCGGGGGCGGCCAATATCGCCAATCCGCAGGGCAAGAAGATGGATGGCCACATCAATACGCTGGGCCAGGTGGTGCCGCGCTTGTTCATGGATTGAGGTGGCGAGGCTGCCAGGGCCGTGGGCTGTCGTGCCGCGTGCGCCGCTCTGGTATAACGCGCAGACGCCCGTGCCCAGGTCAGGGCGCACGCCAACGCTGAACCCAAGAGAGGCAACCCCGTGCCGCAACCCCTTACCGGCCGCCACCTGCTGGCCCAGACGCTGCGCCAGTTCACCCGCCAGGTCCCCGGCATGTTCACCGCCGCGCCGCTGGCGTTCATGCTCTTTGTGATGTCGCTGCCCGGCGCGTTGCTGCTCGATCAGATCGGCGGCCCGCGTGAACGCTGGCTGCTGGCGGCCGCCATCGTCTGCCTGCTGTCGCTGGCGCGGCTGGTGGTGGCCTGGCAGCACTACCTGACCGAATCCCCGGCCAGGCCGCCGCTGCGTCTCGATGGCGCCCACCTGCGGGTACTGGCGCTGCTGACCGGCGTGGCGGCGCTGATCGTGGGCCTGAAGTCATTCAGCACGTCGCTGGGCGTGGCCCTGTATTTCAAGATGGCCGGCACGCCGAGCACGGTCTTCCTGACGCTCATGCTGCTCCTGTGGCTGGCGATCTGGCTGCCCGTGATGCACCGGCTGGGCGCCTGGTCGCTCAGTTTGCCCCAGGCGGCCCTGGCGGGCCGCTACGGGCTGGGCCAATCGCGCCGCTGGCTGCGCGGCCGGGTCTGGCCGTTTGCGGCCTTGCTGTTGCTGTTGACCGCATCCACCGCCATTGCCACCGGTTCGCTGGCCAAGGCGCTGCGCACGCGCTGGTTCGATGCGATCGCCACCGGGGCGGGCGCCCTGATCATCACGCTGGTGCTGGTGCTGGCGTTCGCCATCCAGTGCGCCATCGCGTACCGGGATCGGGGCGAGGCCTGAGGTTCACCGCCTTCAACCGTGTTCGGCCAACAACGTCGCCAGCGCCGCGGCGGCGCCCGTCAGGTCGGGCAAGACGGTGGCGCCGCGCGCCGCCAGGGCTTGCGCCGTCGACCCCACGCCCAGGAACCGCAGGCCCAACTGCCGGGCGACTTGCAGGTCCCACAGGCCATCGCCCATCGACACCACCACGCCGTTCCGCGTCTGCGGATGGGCACGGCGAGCGTGCGCAATGGCTCGGGCCACCAGGGCATCGCGCGCCGGTTCTTCGCTGGCGGTGAACAGGGCAGCGTCCGAAAACGGAATGCCTGCGGCCTGCAGCTTCACGCCGCTGACCGCGCGCACGCCGCCGGTGGCGAACACCACGGCCCAGGCGGAATCCGCCAGGCCATGCACGAAGTCGGCAGCGCCCGGGATGGGCTGAATGGGCGCGGCCGGCGTAGGCGCTGCCGGCGTAGGCGCTGCCGCCAGTTCATCCAGAAAGCGCCGCGCCAGGTCCTGTTCGAACGCCATCAACTGCCCGGCTGACGGTTCGGCCCGCCCGTTCATGGCCAGCCCTGGCCGGTGGATGCCCGTCTGCGCCGCATCCACGACCATCTGCTGCGCCATCCGGCCGACGCCGACGGCCTGGCCGCCTGGGCCGACCGGCTGGGCCTGTCCGAACGCACCCTGGCGCGGCTGTTCGTGCGCGAACTGGGCATGGGCTTTACCGCCTGGCGCCACCGGCTGCGCCTGATGGTGGCGCTCAGCCGGCTGGGGCAGGGCGCGCCGGTGGGTGTGGTGGCGCACGAAACCGGCTACGCCACGGCCAGCGCCTTTGCCGCGATGTTCAAGCGCCTGACCGGCCGCCTGCCGTCGGATCAGGCGCGCCGCACCAGCGCGCTGGCGCCGGCATAGACGGCCGCCGCACCCAGCTCGCGCTCGATGCGCAGCAGCCGGTTGTACTTGGCCGTGCGGTCGGCGCGCGACAGCGAACCGGTCTTGATCATGCCGCAGTTGGCCGCCACTGCCAGGTCGGCAATCGTGGTGTCTTCGGTTTCGCCCGAGCGGTGCGACATGACCACGCCATAGCCCGCGCGGCGCGCCAGCGCCAGCACGCGCCAGGTTTCGCTCAGGGTGCCGATCTGGTTGATCTTCACCAGGATCGCGTTGCCGATGCCTTGTTCGATGCCGGCCTGGAACAGCTCGGGGTTGGTGCAGAACACGTCGTCGCCGACCAGCTGGCAGGTGTTGCCCAGCGTGGCGCCCAGCACCTTCCAGCCGGTGGCGTCGTCTTCGGCCATGCCGTCCTCGATCGACACGATGGGGTAGTCGCGCACCAGGCCGGCCAGGTAGTGCACTTGCTGTTCGGGGCTGCGCAGCAGGTTCTCGCCGTGGTAGCGATAGCCTTCGGCGCCATGGAATTCACTGGCGGCCGGGTCCAGCGCCAGTGCGATGTCGACGCCGGGGCGCAGGCCCGCCTGTTCGATGGCGGCCATGATGAAGTCCAGCGCCTCGGGCGCGTTGCGCAGGGTGGGCGCAAAGCCGCCTTCGTCGCCGACGTTGACGCTGTGGCCCGCCGCCTTGAGCGCGTGGCGCAGCGTGTGGAACACCTCGGCGCCCATGCGCAGGGCTTCGCAAAAGCTGTCCGCGCCTACCGGCAGGATCATGAACTCCTGGAAATCCAGCGGGTTGTCGGCGTGCGCGCCGCCGTTGATGATGTTGATCATGGGTACGGGCAGCGTCTGCGCCTGCACGCCGCCCACGTGGCGCCACAACGGCAAGCCCTGGCTGGCCGCCGCTGCGTGCGCCACTGCCAGCGACACGCCCAGCAGCGCGTTGGCGCCCAGGCGGCTCTTGTCGGCGGTGCCGTCCAGCGCGATCAGGGTCTGGTCGATCTCGGCCTGCTGGTCGGCGCGCAGGCCCACGAGCGCGGCGCGCAGTTCGGTATTGACGGCGTTGACCGCGCCCAGCACGCCCTTGCCCAGGTAGCGGGCGGCGTCGCCGTCGCGCTTTTCCAGGGCTTCGCGCTGGCCGGTGGACGCGCCGGACGGCACCAGGGCCAGGCCGCGCGCGCCATCGTCCAGGCGCACTTCGACTTCAACGGTGGGGTTGCCGCGGCTGTCCAGCGCCTCGTGGGCGGTCAGGTGGGTGATGTGCATGGCGTGGGGCTCCAGATAAGGAAAGGTCAGTTAATTGAAAGTAATGCCGTATCGGGCCGCTGCGCTGGCCGCGTCACCGTAAGCCGCGCGTGATGGCTTGAACGGGCGGGCAGCACGCTTTGAACAGCCCGGATTGCAATGTCGCCATGCTAAAAACAGGCCATGCCGCCGACAATGCAGTTTTTCTGCCTATCCGTCAGTTTTCTTGACGAATAGGCGGCCGAACCTCGCGACCGCCGCCTGCGCCCAACCCTGCCACCGTCCCACACGCCATGCGCCAACTGCCCCCGCTATCCGCCGTCCGCGCCTTCGAAGCCATTGCCCGCAGCGGCTCGGTCACGCGCGCCGCCCAAGAACTGTGCCGCAGCCACGGCGCCATCAGCCGGCACCTGCGCCTGTTGCAGGAACACGCTGGCGTGGCGCTGTTCGAGAAAGACGGCACGGGCCTGCGCCTGACCCAGGCCGGCGCCACCTTCTACGCCTCGGTGCGGGCCGCGTTCGACCAGCTGGAAAACGCCTACGAGCGCCTGGCCCGCGAGTCGCAGGCGCCCGGGCTGCACGTGGCGTGCAGCGCCACCTTCGCCATGCGCTGGCTGGTGCCGCAGCTGGCCGTGTTCTATCGCAAGCACCCGGACATCCGCATCCGCCTGTCGATGACGTCGGCGCGCGAAATGCGCAACGAAGGCGCCGACCTGATCCTGGCCTGGGACCTGTCCGGCTACGCCGAGGCCGACCGGCGCCAGGCGCTGCCTTTGGCGCCGGTGCGTTTTGGCGCGGTGTGCACCCCGGCTTATGCCCGCAAGAAGCCCGCGTCGCGGGTGCGCATCGCGCATGAATACACCTCCAGCGCCTGGAACCAATGGGAAGCCATCACCGGCCAGCCGGCGGCCCAGGGCGACACGCTGGCGTTTCCGCACACCCACCTGTGCATCGAGGCCGCATTGTCCGGCCTGGGCGTGGCGCTGGTCGAGCGGCGCCTGATCGCGCGTGAACTGCACGATGGCCTGCTGGTGGCGCCTTACGGCTTCGTGCCGTTCGACGGCGGCCTGCGCGCGGTGCCGGCCGCCGGCCGCACGCGCACGGCCCATGCCGACGCCTTCATCGCCTGGCTGCGCGGCGCGTTGGCCGAGGCGGGCGATTGATCCCGCCCGCCGGCAGGCTTGGTATGCTGGGCCTCGCGTTCCCGCCGGAGACCTCATGACCGCAACACCATCGTCCGCCCGTTCGTCCGCGACCCATTCCGCGCTGGCTTCGCAGGCGCGCCGCACGCAGTTGCGGCGCATGAAGATCGCCGCGCTGGCGCTGCTGGTGGCGATGATCAGCGGCTTCATCACCAGCCACGTCATGGGCGGGCAGGGCGCCTGGGCCTGGGTGCGGGCCTTCTGCGAAGCCGCCACGGTGGGCGCGCTGGCCGACTGGTTCGCCGTGGTGGCGCTGTTTCGCCGGCCCATGGGCCTGCCCATTCCGCACACCGCCATCATTCCCAGCAACAAAGACCGCATCGGCGACAACCTGGCGGTGTTCGTACGCGACCATTTCCTGGACCCGGACACGCTGATGGAAAAGCTGCGCGTGTTCGACCCGGCCGCGCGCCTGTCGCGCTGGCTGGCCCGCCCCAAGCAGGCGCATGCCCTGAGCGACGGCGCGCGCCGCGTGGCGCTGCAAACGCTGGACCTGCTGGACGACCAGGCCGTGCGCGGCGTGATCCAGGAATTCGTGGTCAAGAACCTGCGGCGTTGGGACGCCGCCGGCACCGCGGGCGAGGTGCTGGGCCTGTTGACCCGCGACGGCCGCCACCAGGAACTGCTGGACGCCGCGATGGAACGCCTGGGCGGGTACCTGGGCGACGATGACGTGAAAGAACGCGCCTCGGCGCTGCTGGTGAAGTTTGCCCGCAAGGAATGGCCGCGCATCATCTCGGCAGTGGACGTCATCGCCTCGGTCGACGGCATTGCCGACAACCTGGCCGACCGGCTGGCGCGCGCGCTGGTGCAGGAACTGCGCGACGTGCTGTCCGAGCCCGGCCACCCGGTGCGGCGCGACTACGAGGCCTGGGTACTGGACTACATCGAGCGCCTGCGCACCGATCCGGCGCTGGCCGAGCAGGTCGAAGCCCTCAAGCAGCGCGCCATTGACCACCCCAAGGTGCAGGAATACGTGCAGGGCCTGTGGGACGACATCCACGCCGCGCTGCGCCGCGACCTGGCCGACGAGCAGTCGGCCCTGGCCGCGCACCTGGAAAGCGCCTTGCTCGCGCTGGCCCGCAAGCTGGGGGAAGACCCGGATCTGCGCGAGGCCATCAACAATCATGTGCTGGGCGCCGCGCGCCGCCTGACCGGGCGTTTGCGCATCGGCGTCACCGAACACATCTCACGCACCGTCAAGCTGTGGGACGAGCGCCATCTGGTCGACGAACTGGAATTGAGCGTGGGGCGCGACCTGCAATACATCCGCTTCAACGGCACGCTGGTGGGCGGGCTGATCGGCGTGCTGCTGCATGCCGGGGTGCTGTTGGTGGGCAGTTAGGACCCGGCGTTTACCGGGCGTGCGGGGCCGAAATGCCGGCCGGCAACGGCCTGTTACCCCGGATGTATCAGGAATGAAGATTGCTGGCGAAGCGCCGCGCCCCGGTGCTATTGTCTTTCGCAGTCTCCGGCGCCTGGCGACAGGGCCGCAGACCCAGCACCGCCCACCCGGGCGGCGCGCAACCGGCGCAAGATCCCAGGAGGCAAGTCCATGAAGAAAATCTCGATACTTGTTGCAACGCTGACACTGGCCGGCGCCTCGGCCGCGGCCCAGGCCGAGAACGTCGCGATGTCGTTCCTGACCGCCGACGGCGTGGGTAAAAGCGCAGGCACCATTTCACTCAAGCAGACCAAGGCCGGCCTGCAGTTGACCCCCAACCTGACGGGCCTGCCGCCCGGCGAACACGGCTTTCACGTGCACGAAAAAGGCTCGTGCGACCCTGGCATGGTGAACGGCCAGATGGCGCCCGGGGGCGCGGCCGGCGGCCACCTGGACCCGCACGGCACCAAGGCCCACAAGGGCCCCGAAGCCACCGATGGCCACACGGGCGACTTGCCCTTCATCGTGGTGGCCGCCAACGGCACGGCCAAGCAGGCCGTGGTGGCGCCGCACCTGAAGCTGGCCGACGTGAAAAAGCACGCGCTGATGATCCACGTGGGCGGCGACAACTACAGCGACACGCCCCAGCCGCTGGGCGGCGGAGGCGGGCGCCTGGTCTGCGGCGTGGTGAAGTAACGCCCTTCAGGCCGTGCCGTTGCGTCCGTACAGCAGGTAAGCCGGACGCTCGGCCAGGCGGTCGTAATAGGCGGCCACCGCGGGTAGCGGTGGCCGTTTGTCGTTATCCAGCGGCGTGCTGAACCACCGGTTCACCGACAGGCCCACCGCAATGTCGGCCAGCGTGAAATCATCCCCCGCCACATAGGCGCGGGTCGCTTGCAGGCGCTGTTCCAGGATGCCCATGAAATGCGCCCAGTCCCGGGTCGATGCCGCGATGGCCGCCGGGTCCTGGTGCGCGGGCGATTGCCGCGCCAGCCCCATGAAGGCGTAGCTCCACGAGCGGTTCAGGTCGGTCGCCTGCCAGTCCAGCCACTGGTCGACGCGGGCGCGGCGTTTGGGCTCGGCAGGGTACAGCGCGTCCGTCTTGCCGTATTGCCCGGCCAGGTAGCGGATGATGCTGTTCGATTCCCACAGCACGAAGTCGCCGTCGCGCAGCACGGGCACCATGGCGTTGGGGTTCAGGGCCAGGAAGGCCGGGTCCTGCGTCGGGCGAAAGCCTGCGCCCCAGTCTTCACGTTCAAACGGCAGGTCCAGTTCGGCGCAGGTCCACAGCACCTTGCGCACGTTGATGGAAGAGGCCTTGCCCAGGATGTTCAGCATGTTGGCAGCCGCGCCGGCCGGGCGCGGATCAATGAGAGGGATCGGAAAGCAGTCGGCGCGCACGGCGCCTTGCTGCACCAGGTGAGTCTAGCGGCAGGGCGGGCGAGTCGACAGATACAGATCGGCGGATCGGCGGGCACAACAGTTGGACAAGCGCGGGTATCGCGCCGAATTGCCTGACTGCCGCGGGTCGAGGCGCCGTCATGCCCGCCTCACGCCGCCACCGCCTCGGGCTGGCTGCGCAGCCGCCGCACGGGCGACGCGAACAGCACCACGAACTGCACCGCAAACCCCACGCTGGACACCCACAGGCAGGCCTCGACCCCCACCCGCGACGCCAGCGCCGCGCCGATCAAGGCGCCCACCGGCCGCGCGCCGAAGGTGGCGGTGACGATCACGGCGGACACGCGGCCCAGCAACGCATTGGGCGTGACCGCCTGTCGCAGCGTGGTGGTGGCAATCGTCCACAGGATCGGGCCGGCGCCGAACAGGAAAAAGCCCTCCGCCGCCCAGGCGCCGGACGGCAGCGCCAGGGTCGACAGCAGGATCAGGCTGGCCGCCAGCGCGCATAGCGGCCCGGCCGCGATCAGCGCGCCGAACGGCAGGCGGGCGGCCAGCCAGGGTGCGGCCAGCGCACCGGCCAGCATGCCCGCGCCGTAGATGCCCAGCGTGGCGCCCACGCCCGCCGCCGTCATGCCCAGATGGGCGACGGCATACGCCACGTACACGGCCTGCAGCACGAACCAGGCGGTATTGAAGAACACCGCGGTCACCAGCACCGGCCGCAGCAGCGGATGGGCGGCCACGAACGCCGCGCCCTCGGCCAGTTCGCGCCACAGCCGTCGGCGCGGTGCCGTGCGCGGCGGCTCGGCTGGCAGGCCCGCCAGCAGCATGGCGGCCAGCAGCGACAGCGCCGTGGCCAGCCCATAGGCGCTGGACGCACCGATCCAGCCGACCAGCGCACCGCCCAGGGCAGGCCCCGCCGAAAACGCGGCGCTGCGCGCCAGTTCCAGCCAGCGGTTGGCATTGCCCAGGTCGCGGGCCGGCACCAGCGTCGGCACCAGCGCCGGGGCGGCCACGTTGTAGGCCACCGTGCCCACCGCACCCAGAAAACCCAGCACGGCCAGCCAGCCCAGGTTCAATCCACCCAGCGCCAGCAACGCCAGCAGGCCCAGGAGGCTGGCCGCGCGGGCGCACTCGGCGGCCGTCATCAAGGTGCGCCGCGATATCCGGTCGGCCAGCACGCCGGCCGGCAGCGACAGCAACAGGAAGGGCAGCGTCTGCGCCGTCTGCAGGTAACCGGTCTGGGCCGCACTCGCGCCCAACGCCAGCACGGCCACCAGCGGCGCGGCGGCCAGGGCGATCTGTTCAGAGAATTGGGCGGCCAGGTTGGACGCGGCGAGGCGCCGGAAGGCCGGGGGCAGGGCGGGCATGGGGCGGGCGGCAGGGCCGCAGAAACGGCAAGGGCCCGATCATGATCGGGCCCCGCGCGGTCCGCACTCCGAATGTTGCGGTGGGTTCAGCTCAAGGAGCCGGCGAACCGTCGCCCAGGCCGACTGGGCGTTTCGCTCAAGGAATCGGCGGGTAATCGCCGAAGCCGTCCGGCCAGGGCGTCAGCACTTCATAGCCGGTCTCGGTGACCACCACCATGTGTTCCCACTGCGCCGACAGCGAGCGGTCCTTGGTGACGACGGTCCAGCCGTCGGGCAGTTGCTTGGTCTGCGGCTTGCCGGCGTTGATCATCGGTTCGATGGTGAACATCATGCCCGGCTGCAGCACCATGCCTTCGCCCGGGCGGCCATAGTGCAGCACCTGGGGATCGTCGTGGTAGATCTGGCCGATGCCGTGGCCGCAGTATTCGCGCACGATGCTGAAGTGCTCGCGGTGCGCGATGGTCTGGATGGCGTGGCCGATGTCGCCCAGCGTGGCGCCCGGCTTGACCGCCAGGATGCCGGCGCGCATGGCTTCGTACGTGGTGTTGACCAGGCGCCGCGCCAGCGGGCTGGGCTGGCCCACGAAGTACATGCGGCTGGTGTCGCCGTACCAGCCGTCCTTGATGACGGCCACGTCGATGTTCAGGATGTCGCCGTTCTTCAGGACCTTGGCCGACGGAATGCCGTGGCAGATCACATGGTTGGCCGACGCACAGATGGTCTTGGGAAAGCCGTGGTAGCCGACGTTGGCGGGAATGGCCTGCTGCACGTTGACGATGTAGTCATGGCAGATGCGGTCCAGTTCGTCGGTGGTGACGCCGGGGCGCACGTGCTCGGCAATCATGTGCAGCACGTCCGCGGCCAGGGCGCCGGCCTTGCGGGCCATGGCGATGTCGGCGGCGGACTTGATCGAAACCTTCTTCGCCATTTACGCGGCCTCCTGCTGGCCGGGCTGCGGTTGCCCCTGGGACAGCGCCGCGATGCTGAAGCCCTCGGCCTGCTCGATGCGGATCAGCAGCTGGCAGATGTCGGCGTGGCGCAATTCGGGGTAGAGCTCAGACAGCATGCCGATGCGCATCCAGTGTTCCGCCTGGGAATTGATGGAGCGGCTGAGCGCGCCGCTGGCGACGCGCAGGTTTTCGTGCATCTGCTCGGAGATCTTGACGATGCCCATAGTGAACGTTCCGCATATGGTTTGTATATGGAACGTATGGTACTGCGGGTTGCCGGCGGGCGCAAATCGGCGCGGCAGGGTGAGCCCGGGCGCCCTGAACGGACGCGCACGGACGCGCACGGCTGCCGACGCCGGGCAGCCTCAGGCGCTTTGCGTGGCCGGCGCCTTGTCCAGCAGGTTCATCCCGTCCAGCAGCTGGTAGCGCGCCGGGTACTGCGACCGGGCGTACGGTTCGCAGCCGGTGCCCTGGGTGGCCACGGCCATCACCACGAATTCCGCGAAGTCCTCTTGCGGGCCGGCCTTGGCGTAGTCGGACGGCACCTTGCCGTCGGACCGCGCCGCCGCCGCCCAGGCCTTCATGTCGACCTGGGTGTTGTTGGCGTAGCTGTGGGCCAGCTCGTGCAGCACGGCATGGTCGACCATGCCTTGCTCGCCGGGCATGCTGTAGAGCGTGATGTGCGAGAACGTCGTTTCGCCCACGGTATGCGCGTCGCGGGTCGGGTCGGCCCACGGCGGGCCCTTGACGACCTGCGCGTTCAGGCGGGTGACGCGGTCTTCCAGCGACATGCCGCGCGCAATGCGGATCTGCAGATCGCGGCCTTGCAGCAGCGCCTTGGGCGCCGCGCCCAGGCTCTTGGCTACCTGTTCGGGTTGCGGCTGGGGCTGTTCGGTCAGGCGTTCGGTGATTTCGCTGGACGAGCGCTGCAACAGGTTGCCGGTCCAGGGCGATTCGCGCGGCTCCAGCACCACCGGCACGCGCTGGCCGCCGGGCCAGGCCTCGTACATGACGCACTTGTCGTCACCCTGGCGGGCCTGGCCGGCCGGCGGCTGGTAGGCCGACGGGCCGGTCATGCGCACGGGCGCGCGCTTGGCGTCGAACATCTGCTCGGTCAGTTTCAGCGTGTCGGAAACGTGGGCGCACTGGGCGGGCGCGTCCTGCGGCGCAATCGCCTCGGCCAGCGCGGCCGGCGCGCCGGCCTGTACGGCAGCGGCCGCATCGTTCACGCCCGAACCGCCGCCTTGGCCGCCACCATGCTCAAGCTGGTAGAACTGCTGGCTGGCGATGAGCGTGGCGCCGCAAGACGTTTTCATGCCTTCCAGCGCGGTGGGGCGATTCGAGCTGACGCTCTGCACGCCTTCCACGATGGTGTGCTGGCCGGGGCACTTGGGGCAGGTGACGCGATCGCCCACGCGCGCCATGGGCTGGCCGAAGATCTGGACGGACTCGTCCCCGGTGACGACCACGCCGCCGTGTGACGTGCGGTCGCCCTTGCGTATTACGGATCGCTGCGCCATGGCCGCCCGTTGCTCCGAAAGGATGGTTATTTATGCTTACAGATAGGTGCCGTCAGGCGCCATACGAGGCGGGCCCACGACGAAGGTGCCGTCGGGCGCCATGCGCACGGGACCGCCGCTGCCCAGGTAGCTGCCGTCGGGTGCGCGCTGCGGTGTGCCGGCAACATAGGTGCCATCCGGCGCCCGCGTGATCGGCCCGCCGTCGCCGACGTAGGTGCCGTCCGGGCAGCGCCGCGGCGTGCCATTGATGAAGCGGCCGTTGGGCATCATGTGGAATGACTTGTTCATCGTGACTCCCAGTTTTTGGAGAGCTTGAATGATATCCAGGGTGCCTGATGCGCTTTGTAATAGGACGTGTCATCTTAGAACGTAACGTCGTTACAGATATGGGATCATCGCTGCTTTCGACGCCGCCACGACTCAGGAACCCATGAGCGATATCGACGCATTGTTGCAGCCCATTCCCGGCCCGGCGCCTTGTGGCGCCGACATGGTTTTTTCGGCCGAATTCGACGCCATCCGCGAAGCCCGCCGCCACGACGACCCGCACCTGGACCAGGGCGACTGGGTCATCGACATCAAAGAGGCCGACTGGCCCCAGGTCATCCGCATCTGCACCGACGTGCTGACCCACCGCAGCAAGGACGTGCGCGTGGCCGCCTGGCTGGCCGAAGCCTGGGCCAAGACCCGCGGCTTTGCCGGCCTGCGCGACGGCTTCCTGCTGGTCGACGGCCTGTGCCGCCACTACTGGGACGGCCTGCATCCCGTGCCCGACGAGGGCGATGCGCAGCAACGCGTCGGCAACCTGGCCTGGCTGCTGTCGCGCTCGCAGCAACTGGTGCGCGAACTGCCGCTGACGCAGTCCGAAGGCGGGCGCTTCGGCGCGGTGCTGTGGGACAGCGCCAGCCAGCTGGCCAACGCCATCAAGCGCACGCCGCAGAACGCGGCCGACATGTCGCGCGGCAAGGTCACGCTGGACCAGTTCGATGCCGCGCGCCGCGATACGCCGCCCGCGTTCTATTCCGACCTCGAAGGCCAGCTGCAAAGCTGCTTCGCGGCCGTGGACGTGCTGGAGCTGACGCTGACCGAACGCCTGGGCGATGACGGCCCGGCGTTCACGCCGCTGCGCACGGCCCTGCAGGACGTGACCGAGCTTGTGCATCGTTTCGCCCGCGAGGCCGGCCTGCTGGTGCGCGCCGACCTGGCGTCGCCGTCCGCGGCCCCGGCCGCAACGCCTGCCGGCGCACCCGCCATCCGGATGGAGCCCACCTTGACCGCTGCCGCCGACCTTCCGTCCGCCGCGCCCGCGCCCGCGCGCGGTCCGCTGCAAACCCGTGACCAGGCCCTGGCGCAATTGCGTGAAGTGGCCGAGTTCTTCCGCCGCACCGAACCCCACAGCCCGGTGGCCTATCTGGCCGACAAGGCGGCCAGCTGGGGCGAGATGTCGCTGCACCTGTGGCTGCGCACCGTGGTCAAGAACGGCGAGGCCCTGTCGGGCCTGGAAGAGCTGCTGGGCGTGCCCAAGCCGCCCGAGCACAACGGCTGACAGGAAAAGGGCCCCAGGCATGCCGCCGGGGCCCGCAACGCGGCGTATTCGCCGCCTGTTCGATGGGCGTGCGCCCGGCCGTCGCGGCCGGTGCGGACCTTATCGGCTGGCCCGGAACTCGATCCGGCGGTTCTTGGCCCGGCCTTCCGCGGTGGCGTTGGTGGCCACCGGCTGGTCCGGCCCCGCGCCCAGCGTCTCGAAGCGCCCGGGCGGCAAGCCCTTGTCCACCAGGTAGGCCCTGACCGCGTCGGCGCGCGCCTGGCTCAGCGCCAGGTTGGTGCTGCGGCTGCCGGAACTGTCGGTGTGGCCGATGATCTGCACCTTGTCGCTGTGCAGCTTGGGCACCACGTCGGCCACCTGGTCCAGCAGCTCGCGGCCGCGTGCGGTCAGCGTGGCGCTGCCGGTTTCGAATTCCACCACGCGGTTGGTCAGCACCTTGTCCAGCAGACCCTGTTCGTCTTTCCCGGCCGCCACGCGCAGGCCGTTGACGATCTTGTAGGTGGGATTGAGCGACGTGGCGAAGGTGCTGGCGATCTGCTGGCGCGAGGCCTCGTTCTGCACCTCGCCGCGCAGGCGGATCTGGGTGCCGTCCACTTCCAGCTGGCCGCGGTTGATCTGCTTGAGCGGCTGGCCGATCAGCTTGCCCACGTGTTCGGACCAGTTCGGCGGGGCGACCACGCCGCCCACTTCGATCTGGTCGATCACATTGCCTACGCCATACACCTGTTGCAGCCGCGTCAGCACGTCGGCCTTGGTGGCTTCGTCGGGCACGGCGCCGCTGGCCACCACCTGGCCCGGCTGGGGAATGACATTGGCGGGCACGACGGTGGCGCCGTCTTGCGCCACGGCGGCGGACGACAGCAGCGCCGCCAGGATCAGGAGAGAGACACGCATGGTCAGGCTCCGGTGAAGACTTCGCGGTAGGTGTCCAGCGCCATGCGCAGGGACAGCCGCGGTTGGTCCAGGTAGCTGGACAGCTTGGCCAGGCCATGGCTGGCCGACACGTGGTTGCGCACCCAGGGCGCGTCTTCCAGCACGATGTGCTGTTCGGCAAACGCCTGCGGCGTGGACAGCAGGCTGGCCAGCGTCTGCGGCGACGCGCCGCGAAAGCCCGCCACCAGCCGATGCTTGCCGGCGATGCGGCCGATGAACACGGTAATCTCGAAGTCGGCGCGCGACAGGAACGGCGCGATCAGCGTCATCCAGTACGAGGCCACCAGGTTCAGGTACAGGGGATCGTCGGGCAGCGGCAGCGCCAGCCCGCGATCCAGCTGCGACGAGCCGCTGGACATCACCGGTTCGAGCAGAATGCCCAGCGCCAGGATGATGTCGTGCACCCGCGCCGCGTGGCCGTTGCCGCGCAGCATCGCTTCCAGCCGTTCGACGGTCTGCAGGTCGACAAACGCGTCAAAGCCGTCGTCGGCCTCGGTGCGGATCTCGCCTTCGAGTTCGTTCAGCGCCTGCAAGGCGGCCGCGGGGTCGGCGTCGGTCATCAGCAGCGCCGCGGCGCCGCTCATGCGGTTCCAGAGCCGGCTGAAGGCCATGGGGCTGCGGGCAATGAATTCCAGCGGCCGCTGCACTTCCACCGAGGTCGCCGACAGGAATGGAAAGCGCCGGCCCGACTGGTCGCGGCTGGGCTGCAGGTGGCCCGCAATGGCCAGCTTGCCGCGCGACCCCAGGATGGCGAAGGGCATGGGTTCGGCGTCGTCGTACAGCGTCTTCCAGTGCGGATCCTGCGCCAGCAGCTCCATGGTGTGGGCGACCCAGGCGTCCAGCGTGGCCATCAGCTGCGGGTGCGAGGTGTTCTTGACGAAGTCGCCGCGGGCCGGGATCTTGCCGAAATAGGCCGTGCGGAACAGGGGGGACTGCAAGTTGCTCATTGCGGCGCTCCGGGTCGCGTCTGGGCGGAGGAGGAGGATTCGGGGGTGGCGCCCACCACGGAAGAGGGCAGGCGCAGGTTGCGCAGGCCCTGGCTGCCGCCGGGCTCGCTGCCGCCGGCGCCAGGCGCCTGGGCGTTGCTGATGATGCGCAGTTTCACGGGCACGGTCACGTTGGACTTGCCCCAGCTCATGTTGAAGCTGCCGTCCGCGTTGGACGTGCGCTGGGCGGTGGCGATCAGGCGTTCCAGGCCGAAGCGGCCCGGCTCGTTGACGATCTCGACCACGCTGCCGTCAAAGGTGGTGGCCGTGATGCGCGCGCCCGGCGCGCCCTGGGCATTGGGCCACACGAAGTTGACCCACTGCGGCGGGGTGTTGCGGTAGCGCAGCTGCTGGCCGTCGATCTCGATCGTGTATTCCGTGACGCCCGAGGCCGGCTTGGGCTGGATCTGGAACAGGGTCTGCGGCTGGCTGGACGCGCCGCTGCCCGCGGCGCCGCCCGACAGCGGCGCCACCCACTGGGCGAAGTTGGCCGTGAAGGTCGGCTGCAGGCTGATGCCCATGTCGCCCCAGGTGCGGGCGGTCAGGATGTCGCCGCGGCGCACGGTCAGCGGGCCCAGCGTGTCATTGACGTATTTGGCGATGCTGCCCTGCGGGCCGAACACCTGGCCGATCTCGTCGCTGCTGGCCTCGACGCTGGCGCGCGCGGCAAACGGATACTTCTCGGCCAGGGTCTGGTTGAACGGCTGGTAGATCTGCGCGTTCCAGACCTTGTTCAATTCCGATTCGGCCGGCTGCATGGCCACGGCGTAGGCCTGGATCAGCGGGCGCACCAGCAGCGGACGCAGCGTTTCGCGTTGGGTCGCCGACAGGCCGGCCAGCATCTGCTCGTCCACCAGCTTGAGCGCGTCGGCCAGTTCCGAATCCTTGCCCTCCAGGGTCTGGCGCAGCAGGATCAGCGAGCCGGGGCCGGGGTCGCCCTGGTTGTTCAGCAGGTTGAAGCGGGTGCGGATCTTGGACAGCGCGCCCATGTAGTTGCCCAGCAGCGACTGATTCTCGCGCGTGACCACCAGGCGGGCCACGTCCGAGAATTCGCGGCCCACCGGGCCCATGGGAATCGCTTCGCCGTTGGCCGTGGTGGTGGCCGCGGGCGCGGGCGGGGTCTGGCGCAGGATCACGCGCTTGAACCAGCCCACCACGCCGCTTTGCGCCTGTTGCAGGCCGGCGTTGATCAGCGACGGGTTGTCCCACGAGGTCTGTTCGTAGGTCGTGTTGATCAGCTTGGCGATGGGCGAGGTCTGCGGATCGCCCAGGCGGTTCATCGCACCCACCGACTGCTCGAAGCTGGTGAACGGCTTGATGGTGACGCCGCGCAGGAACTTCTGCCATTCCTGGGCGTATTCCGTCTTGTACATCGTCGCCAGGCTTTTCTGGATCTGCTCGGGGCTGCCGTCCAGCGTCAGGTCGTCGCGTGCGTTCACGCCCAGCACCCAGTCGCTGGTCTGCACTTCCTTCTTGGCGGCCTCGTTGATGGCGGGCTGGATGTACTGTTCCCAGGCTTCGCGGGTGAAGGTGCCGGGGATGGCGTAGCTGCCGGCCACCACGCCCGCATCGTTCTCGCCCACGATGCGCGCCACCGTCATGGTCTGGAAGCGCGTGGCGGCGCGGGCCTTCAGCGTGGCGTAGGCGCGTTCGCGCGCCGGCATGCCCTGCATCACGGCGCGCAGGCTGGCGCGGGTCTTCTCGACCAGGGCCAGGTTGGTGTCGATCTGCGGCCAGCCGGCATCGGGCGCGCGGCTGACGTAGAACGAGATCAGGCGCTCGCCGCTGCGGATCAGCTGGTCGCGCGGCATGGCGCCGCGGTTGGTCTCGAGCCAGCCGCGCCAGAAACGCGTGATCTGGTCGGACAGGTGGGTGGGGTCGACGTGCTGGTGATTGGCCATCATCAGGTACGTCTTGAGCGCGTTGTAGGCGTCGTCGGCGTTGGTCGGCGAGGCGTCCTGGAACAGCGTGTCGCCGCCCGGGTTGTGCGGCGTGCGCGCGGCCTGCGGCGCCGGTTGCGGCGTGCCCCCGGCGGCCGCGGCGGCGCCGGACATGTCCACCTTGGCCAGGAAATCTTCCAGGCTGGCCTTGACCGGGCTCAGCATGAACTGGCGCGCGCCGTTGTAGTACTCGGCCAGCAGGCGTTCCTTGAGCACGTCGCCCTGGTACAGGCCCAGGCCCAGCGACCACGGCCGGCTGGACGAATAGCGGTCCAGCTGCTCGATGCGGTCCTGCAGGATCTCCATGGCTTCCAGGCGGCTTTGCAGGTCGGTGCGTTCGCTTTGCAGGCGCACCACCTTGTCCAGGTCGGCCTGCACGTTCTGCGCCAGTTGGCGGTTGCCCAGGTACGACCAGCTCCAGCCGCCCAGCACCAGGCCCAGCGCCAGCACCAGGCCGAAGAAGGTCACGTAGCGCATGCGGGTCTTGGCCGGGCTGGCGTGCTGGCGCACCAGTTTCTTGTCGGCGAAGATCACGCTGGAAAACAGGTCGCGCAGGAAAAAGCCGTTGTGCGAGGACACATTGCGGGCCTGGCCGCGCGTGGCCGGCCGCAGATCAAAGCGCTCGGCCAGCCGCTCGGTCGATGTGCTTTGCGAGACGCCTTCCTGCAAGGCGCTGGTGAAATAGAAGCCGCGGAACACCGGCTTGTACTGGAAGGGGTTGGTCTCGAACAGCGTCGACAGGAACGTGCGCAGCGCAGGCTTGATGCCGGCGAATTCCAGCGGAAAGGTCAACAGCCCCGGCGGCAGGTCGCTGCGGTTGCGCAGCGAGATCTGCGCCGTGCCCATTTCCTTCAGGCCTTCGTACAGTTCGTCGAAGCGTTCGTCGAACAGGGCCAGCACGTCGCGGTTTTCTTCGGCGCCGTAGGGCAGGGTGGCGCCCCAGACGCGGTCGCGCTCGCGCTGGTCGCTGTCGGAGAAGAACTCGCTGAAGCCCGAGATCAGGTCGGCCTTGGTGAAGATGATGTACACCGGCGCAAACACTTCCAGCCGGTCGGTCAGTTCCTGCACGCGCTGGCGCAGGTTCTTGGCCAGGTTGATGGCGAATTCGGGGCCCGCGCCGGTCAGCTCGTCGATGCTGGCCGCCACGATGATGCCGTTGATCGGCGCCTTGGGGCGATGGCGCTTGAGCAGGTCCAGAAAGCCCATCCATTCGTTGCGGTCTTCTTCGTGCACCGAATAGCGGCCCGCGGTATCCAGCAGAATGCCTTCGGTGGTGAAGAACCAGTCGCAGTTGCGCGTGCCGCCCACGCCGCGCACGGCCGCGCCGTTCTTGTCGGCGAAGGGAAATTGCAGGCCCGAATTGATGACCGCGCTGCTCTTGCCCGCGGCGGGGTTGCCGATCACGATGTACCAGGGCAGCTCGTACAGGGCTTCATTGCCCGACACCTGCCCGATCTTCGAGGTCTTGATCGTGCGCACCGCCTGGATCAAGCGCGTGCGCAGGGCGTCGACCTCGCCGCGGTTGGCGGCCGCCGCGCCCGTCTGCACCTGCTGCTCCAACATGTCGCCCAGGTTCTTGTTGGCGCGCCGCGCACGGCGCCGGCGCCACAAGTAGGCGCACAGCCACAGAAACAGGAAGATCCCCAGCGCGATGCCTGCCCACACCAGGCCGATCTCGACCGTGTCGGCGAACAGGAACAGGAACACGACCAGGGCGATCAGGCCGATCGCCATGAACAGGCGCGGGTTGCCCAGCGCGCGTGAGGTCCAGTGCCTGCCTTCGCTCATGGCGCTGGAAATAGCGGAGAAGAAACCTGAAGGGCTACGCATGATTTTCGCTGTTTTTATAGGGGTCAAGCGGAGGGGGGAAGAGGTTGGGACACCAGCGCAAGCGTGCGCAGCGCCGGGTCCTGCGTCATGACGACCAGTACCGGCGCGTCGGCCTGCGCGTTGGCCTGGCCCGCGACAGCCAGGGTCAGCAAATGCGCGGCCGCGCCGGTGTAGCCGCAGGCGGTGCCGACCGCCAGGCAGTCCTGGTTCGGGTCCAGCGCGGGAAACAGCGTGCTGGCCAGCCCCGCGGCTTCCAGCGGCCGGCTGCCGCGATGGTCGGCGTCGCTGATCAACGCACGGATATCGTCCGCGCGCCGCGCGTGCTGGGCCAGGAACTGGGTGGCCAGTTCGGCCAGCATGGGTTCGCTGGCGGCGCCGCGCGCGTCGGCCTCGGTGGCACGATGCGCCATGGCCGACAGCGTCAGCGCGAAGGCGCCTTCGGGCGGCGGGGCGGGCGGGGCGCTTTTAGCGTCGGGCGGCGCGGTCTGCGCCAGATCGAGCAGCAGGCCCGCGGCGGCCTCGCCGGGCACGCGGCCTTGCGGCGTGGCGGTGCTGACCAGCATGCCGCCGGCATCCCAGTCCTGCACCACGTTCGCATCGATATAGGAATCGGCCGCGGCCACGATGCGCAGCGGCGCCCGGTCCGCGGCAAGCGGTTCCAGCGCCAGCTGGCGCAGCAGGCTGTCGCTGGCCAGCGTGTCTTCGGCCTTGTGCAGCCGCAAGGTCAGGCGCGAGGGCGCCCAGACGGCCGCCGCGCGGGCTTGCTCCAGCGCGTGGTCGAGCGCGGCCTGCGGCCATGGCGCGGGCAGCAGCAGTTCCAGCTGCAGCAGCGGCCAGTCCTGGTCGCGTTCCGGCGTGCCGTGGTCCAGCACATGGCCGCGGGCTTGCTGCGACAGCGTTTGAACCACCTCGCACAGCAGCGCCGTGGCGCGCAGGCGGTCGTCCGAGCGCGCGGCCGGCGGCGCCTTGTCGGCGTGGGCGGCTTCGCGCAGGGCGTCGATATCCAGGTGTTCGGCGCGGGCGCTGAACACCGGAAAACCGCGCGCGTTCGTCAGTTGCGTGTCCAGGTCGGGCCGCCGTTGCTCGGCCAGCGCGTCGTGGATCGCGGCGGCATCGCTGCCGGGCGCGGCGCGGGCGGCGCCGGCCAGCGCCACCAGCCGGGTCACGGCGGGGGCTGCGGGGGCTTGCGCGGCGGCGGTATCGGTCTTGGGGGCCGCCGCGGCGGCGGCGCGGGCCTCGCGGCGTGCTCGGGCGATGCGCAGGCCGGCCCAGCCCGCCGCGATCAGCGCCAGCGGCAGGGCGAACAGGTACAGCCCGATGTCCACGCCGGTGGGCAGCGTGCGCGATTCCTGCCACCAGATGATGACGCCCAGCCAGACGACGCCAAACACCAGGGCCAGCACGAGGCCGGTCTTCAGGACGCGGCCCATCATTGCGCGACCCCGGCGTCGCGGCGGATCACGCCGGGGCGGCGCAGCTCGGTGTGGCCGAAGTCCATCAGCTTCCAGCGGCCGCCCCAGGTCAGGCCGACACGCTCGGCGGTTTCGCCGAACAGTTCATAGCCGCGCATGGCCCAGGGGTCTTTCTCGGACACCACCACCTTGCCGTCGCGCAGGAACGCGCTGTCCGCGGCCAGGCCGTACTGGTGATAGCTCTGGTAGGCGCCGGCGTTGGTCACATGCGATCCCTTGGCGGCCAGTTCGGCCTGGCGCTCGGGGCTGCGATAGCCCTCGATCAACACCATTTCGTAGCCGTGCTCTTCACGCATGACGCGGTACGCGGCCAGCAGGCGCTGGCGGTAATCCGCATCCAGCAGGTTCCAGTCGCGGCTTGCGCCGCCCAGGTTCGGACGCACCAATTCAACCTCGCGCGTAGTGAAAACTTCGGGCGGCAGGGGCGGCGGCGGCACCAGCCGTTCACCGGTCAACAATGCCTGGATTCGGGGGTCCGGACCGGCCATCCGGTCCTCGTAAATAAATGTGTGATTGTGTCGCATGACGAAAGCGAAAAGGGACGGAAGCAACACCACCGCGAGCACCGCGGCGATCTGCCAGCGGTACACGGAAAACGTATTTCCGGCCCTGCCGAACCCTGCCCGGACGGCCTGTGCCGAGCCGCCGACCATGCCCCCGGCATGGTCCGCGCCACGCGTGACACGACGGCGAAATCCCTGCGCGAGCGCACGTGCGCTTCGCGCGGTTCCGGCCCGCAAGGACGGGAAAACCAGCAGCGCGGAAACGCCGATCGCGAGCAGAAAATATAGGGGCAGTAGAACTAGCAACGGTATCCCTCAATCACGAAGGCGTAATCTTTTGTTCTATTCGGGATTGAGGCAAGCGCTTGGGCGTTGCAGACAGCGTCGATGCTTTAGGAATCGTAACAAGAAGCCGTGATCTAAAAGATGTCATCAGGTATTCTCGGACACCTTGGTTAAAAGGGGTTTTATGCGCCCCAGCCAACACGGGACCTCGCATGGCAGAAGACGAAAAAAGATCGCGACCACCGCCCTCTATTCCTAGTTTGCTGGCCGGGCGCTCATCCACGCCGGATGAGCGGCAGTCGTCGCGCATCCTCGCCACGCTCGAAGGCCGCGTGCCCGACGCCGAGGTCAAGCACCTGCCGCCCAAGACCCGTTCCAGGACACCGCTGGTGGTGTTGCTGCTGCTGTTCCTGGGCGCAGCGGGCGCGGGCTTGTGGGCGGTGTACGACACGGCGCAGTTGCCCGTGGTCGTGGCCCGCGCCGATGCCGATGCGTCGCGCAATCTGTCGACGTCGGGGGCCGCCTCGTCGGGCGCTGCGACGCCGGATGCCTCGACGCCGACGGCCTCGCTCAATCGGCCGGCTGCGGGGCAAGCGCCGGCGCGTGCCAATGCCGAAGCGCCGCCGTCCAATGCCGCCACCATCATCGAAGACCATCCGCTGGCGCAACTGACCCAGCCCGATGCGCAGGCCGACCTGCGCGAGCCCGCCAATCCGCTGGCCGCGCTTGCGGTGACGGCTGCCGCGCCCAACAAACCTGCGGCCGCGGCGTCGGCCAAAGCGCCTGGCCCGGCCCCGCAGCGCACCGAGCGCACGCGCGACGGTACGGTGGCCGCGGCAACGGCCGCCGCGGCAACGGCCGCCGCCCCGCAGGCCTCGACGGCCAAGGGGGCACCCAAGGCCGCCGCCGCGCCTGCGCGCGGCAAAGCCACGCCACGCAGTGACAGCGACGCGGCCTTGCTGGCGGCGTTGATGTCCTACGGCCTGCCCCCCGCATCGCCGCCCGGCACCAAGGTCTACAAGACCGACGGCATCTTCATCCGCGAGCTGCCGGGGTCTTCGCTGTCCACCCGCTTGGGGGAATGCCGCAAGCTCGGCTTTCTTGAAAGCGAACAATGCCGCCTGCGCGTATGCGCGGGCCACTGGGGCACCGCTCCGGAATGTCCCAATGCGCAAGCTCACACCGAGCCCTGAGCGCTGCTGAATAAGGTTTTTGCCCGTGATGGATACGACCGCGACCGCCGGCCTGTTCAATTCCGACGCCCGCCTCTACCGCCTGCAAGGCGAGGGCGCGCTGGCGTCGCTGCACGTCGAAGGCTGGACCGGCCGCGAGGCGCTGTCGGGCGTGGCGCAACTGCGCATCGTGGCGCTGTCCGACGATGCCGGCCTGTCGTTGCAAGACATGATCTCGCGCCCCGTCACGCTCTGGACGACGCGCGCCGACGGCAGCCGCAGCGGCCGCAGCGGCGTGGTGCGCGAAGCGGAATTGCTGGCCGGTGATGCAGGGCTTGCGCGCTACCGGCTGACGGTGGCTCCGTGGCTGTGGCTGGCCACGCAGCGGCGCGCCAGCCGCCTGTT
>PJUB01000094.1_pt1 | contig 69419 bp, 62 predicted proteins | sample 1512141 | NCBI WGS metagenome assembly PJUB01 (sample SAMN08177677, study PRJNA422409) | Soil metagenome, whole genome shotgun sequencing project. | isolation source: Soil enriched on filter paper: alkali lignin treatment | place: USA: Madison | collected 2015-01-15 | reverse complement strand
TCCTATGATTGGGACCCACAGCTTGCTCGCCGCCACTCTGCTGATTATGTATTGGCCCGACCGCAATTTGCCGGACGCCTATATTGAAGTTTGCTCTCGGGAGATGAATGAATGACGCTTAAGCCCAAGGTTTTATGGGAGCGTGCTATAGGTTGGAGCTATGATCTGCCTCCAACGGGAAAGGCACCAGATGGCCTCTGCTGGGTAGAGAAGGTCAACCCTTCGCCTAATTATATTAATGATGTTTACCTCGAGCTGCCAAGAAAAACCATAAGTCTTCGAGGTTTTTCAGCGCTAGTGGGGATCCCAAGTTTGTGCTTTGGGGTCGGAATGACACTATTTTTGTACTGGAGTTTGTTGGTTTATGGCTGGCAGCGCGACTGGTTAGAGAATGTGTTGTTTATACTCGGTCCACCGTTAGCTCTATGGGTACTCATCCCTTACATAAAGCAGGATTTTGTCTTTCCCAGAGACGAACCCATTCGTTTCAATCGCCTACGTAGAAAAATCTACATCTACGAGTTCAGGTACGACCGCATATTCATTTTCAGTCGCAAACGCTGGGGCGTCCGACCCGTCGCCTATAACTGGGACGACGTCACTGCCGAGGTCTACCGTATCTACGCCCCCGGCCACGGAGGCCTGATCGAAAACGTCATGCTGTCAGTCCGTAATCCTGAGACAAACGAAGTCATTGACCGTGTCTTCTTCACGCATACCCTGCGTCAGGGCGAGGCCTACTGGGCCATTGCCCGTCTGTTCATGCAACAAGGCCCTGAAGCCCTGCCCAAATTCGTGCACCCACCCCGCGACTGGAACGACGACGATGGCCTGAGCCACATGCATTGCCTGGCACCAAAGGTTGAATGGCCAGCGGACATCGACCGTGAATCCCGTACTGCACCGTCTGACGCAGAGGCCCAATGAGCGGGGACAACCTGTGGCGCAGAGATAGAGAGCGGGTTAAGCATTTCCTGGTCGAAGGTGCGGCGGTTTGGGAATTCGGGCATGCCCGTTCCCACAGTGATCACGTCGTCTTCAAGAAATCCAGCGAGGTACCCCCACTTCGGGGGAATGCTGCCGGGTGATCCTCCCCAATCTGTTTCGGTTGCTACCGTAACTAACTGAAAAGAATATAAATATTCTTCTGGCACACACCTTGCTCCACACCTCCGCAGAGTCCCCGTGCCCCGGAGGTGCAGCATGTCTACGCCACGCAAAGGCCCCCTTCTGTCATCACTCGTTCTGGCCCTGCTCGGCTGGGAAACGACCAGCGAGGCGGCCGTGCAGTGCCAGCGCACCTTGGTCGCCAATGTGGTGGCGCTGGACCAGCCACTGATGTTCAACCGCCTTGGCGCGCAAAATGCCAACGGCATGATGTTCGCCCTTCGTGAAGATGTGGTGGACGACAAGCAGGTCCCTCTCAGCAAGGGCGGGGCCGCTGTCCCGGGCAAGGTCACCTTGCGCCCGGACAAGCGCCCAAGGCCGATCGTGCTGCGGGTGGCCGCCGGTGACTGCCTCACGGTCAACCTGACCAACCTGCTGGCGTACCAGGCCAACCCCAATAAACACGGTATCGACCCCGAAGAAAACGAGGCCGAAGGCGAGGAGGAAGGCCCGGAAACCGAGGTCGAAAACGAAGGCGGTGAACATTTCGTTGCCGACGAGCAAGTCAATGACCGGCATGTCGGCTTCCAGGTGAACGGCATGCAGGCGGTCAACAGCATTGGCGACATCGCCGCCAACACGGGCCGCAATGGCAACTTCCTGGTGTCGCCCGGCAATACCCGCAGTTACACCCTGTACGCTGAGCGCGAGGGGGCCTTTGCGGCCACCAGCCAAGGCGCCACCTTTGGTGGCCAGGGCGGGGCGGGCAACGTTGCCAACGGCCTGTTCGGCCAGGTGGTGGTGGTACCCAAAGGTGGGCGAACCTACCGCAACACTCTGACCGAAGAAGAAATGCGCCTGGCCACCACCGGCCGTACCGCCACCGGCCAGCCGGTGATCGACTACCAGGCCCGCTACCCGCAGGCAGAACCGTGGCTCACCGAGGGCAAGGCAGGCAAGCCGATCATTGCCATGGTCGACGGCAATGAAATCCTCAACAGTGAAACCGACGCCATCGTCATGGGGCCGAACCCCGACGGCAGCTTCCCGCGCTCGACCTACCCGCTGGAAAGCGTCAACAAGCGCAACCCGGCACTGCCCAACCGGCTTGAAGCGTTCCGCGACTTCGCCTCGCAGTTTGCCGATGAAGTGGCTGCCACCCAAGCCTTCCCGGGCTATTGGGCGGACCCGGTGATGGGCCATGTGCTGGAGCCGACCCGCGACTCGTTCATGATCAACTACGGCTCTGGCGGTATGGGCGCTGAAGTGGTCGCCAACCGCCTGGGCGTGGGGCCGATGCATGATTGCCTGTCGTGCGCGTACGAGGAGTTTTTCCTCAGTGCCCACACCGTAGGCGATATCGGCACCCTCGTGGACGTGCCAGCCAACGTCGGCCTTGAAAACATTCGCCCAGGCGAAACGCCGCCGGCCAGCGCCGTGGGCGTCAAGGCCAACATGGCCCTGTACCCGGCAGAACCCGCCAACGTGCACCACAGTTACATTGGCGACTTCACCAAGTTCCGCAACACCCACAATGGCCACGAACAGCACATCTTCCACCTGCACGGCCACCAGTGGCTGTTCAACCCCAACGACGACAACTCCGACTACATTGACGCCCAAGGCATCGGCCCTGGCATCGGCTACACCTACGAAATCGCCAACGGCGGCTCGGGCAACCGCAACCGCGTGGCGGGCGATGCGATTTACCACTGCCACTTCTACCCGCACTTCGCCCAAGGCATGTGGGCCATGTGGCGGGTACATGACGTGTTCGAAGAAGGCACCCGGCTGGAAGTGAGCGGCCAGGGCGAAAATGGCTTCCACAGTACGCCGTTCGCCCTGCGCAGCGGCAAGCCAGCCGTTGGCGCCCGGGCATTGCCTGATGGCGAAATCGTTGCCGGTACGCCGATCCCCGCCATCGTGCCGCTGCCTGGCAAGGCCATGGCGCCGATGCCGGGCAAGGTGGTGGTGGTGCCCAAGCTGTCCGAAGAACTGGTCGCTGCCAATGACGATGACGACGAAGAAGAGGGCGACGACGATCACGCCAACGAAATGCCAGCGCGCAAGGCCGTGGGTTCGCTGGCACTGGTCGACCGCACCGATGCCAACCGCAACGCTGATGGCACCCTGAAAAACCCGGGCTACCCGTTCTGGATCGGCGGCATGGAGAGCAGCGTAGGCAACCGCCCGCCAACCCCGCCACTGGACATGCTCGACCCGGCCCTGGCCCGGCAGCTGAAAGACAGCGGCAAAGCCCTGTGGGCAAACCTGGACCCCAACCAGGTCGATGGCTGGGATGGCGGCCTGGGCCGGCATGCGCTGGACGGCGTGTCTGCAGGCGGCGAAGCGGTGACCACCACCACCAAGCTGGACTTCTCCAAGGTGGTGCACAAGGCCAAGCCCATCTACCTGCCTGAAGAAGGCACCGATGTCGAGCAGGCCGCCATGCAGTTCCACGCCAAGGCCGAGCACCCAAGCTTTGCCCTGGTGCCCGGCAGCCAACCCGTTGCCAAGGCGTTCCGCACCAACGGTGCCTTGCCCACGGCCGGTGCGCCGTTCTACGAGCCTTGCATGGATGACCGTGGCAAACGCCTGACCCAAACCTCAGGGGTAGGCGAGTACGTCAGCGGCGAGAGCCTCACCGGCATGAACTTCCGGGGTTCGTCCACCTTCACCGCCGACCGGCCGCGCATCTACAAAGGCGCCAACATCCAGTTCGACGCGGTGTACAACAAGGTTGGCTACCACTTCCCGCAGGCGCGCATTCTGGCGCTGTGGGAAGACGCCTGGCCGGTGATCACCAAGCAGCGCCCGCCAGAGCCGCTGGTGATGCGCATGAACACGTTTGACTGCACCATGTACACCCACACCAACCTGATCCCGTCGTACTACGAAATGGACGACTACCAGGTGCGTACCCCCACCGACGTGATCGGTCAGCACATTCACCTGCCCAAGTGGGACCTGACCGCCGCTGACGGCTCGGCCAACGGCTGGAACTACGAAGACGGCATTCTCTCGCCCGGCAGCGTGGTGGAACGTGTGCATGCCATTCGTGCCTACAACGGTTGCACCGAAGGCGACAGCCGCGACGGCACTGCTGCCTGCCCGAAAGCCAAGCAGCACCCGTACTTCGGCCGCTTTGGCCGGGCTGACTGGCTGGGCGCGCGCACGGCCATGCAGCGTTGGTTTGCGGACCCGCTGGTAAACGTGAACAACGTCGACCGTGGCCTGGGCACCATCTTTACCCACGACCACCTCGGCCCATCGACCCACCAGCAGCTCGGGCTGTATGCCACCGTGCTGGCCGAGCCTGCCGGCTCCACCTGGTACCATGCCGAAACCGGCGAACAACTGTACAACCCGGCCACACGCCAGGACGGCGGGCCGACTTCGTGGCAGGCGGTGATCAAGACCGGCGACCACGATGGCGACGGCAAGAACGACAGCTACCGTGAGTTCTTCCTGGAGTACAGCGACTTCCAGCATGCCTATGAAGCCGGCGTGTATGTGGGCGCAGGCCCAGACGGCATCCCCAATGGCCAGTCCTACCCGGCCACGGCCGACAGCTTCCGCTATGCCATCAACCCGCCGGTCCGGCAGAAGGCATCCAACCTGCTGGAATCGGTGGTCGAGTCCCGCGGTGGCCTGGCCCCTGGCTGCCCAAGCCGGCCTTGCCCACAGGCGATTTCGGTGGATGACCCGGGCATGTTCGTCGTCAACTACCGCAACGAGCCGCTGGCCCTGCGCGTGTTCGACCCGAACAAGGTCGGCCCCGACGGCAAACGCGGCATGCAGGCGGACGGCCTGGCCGGCGACCTGAGCTACGCCTTGCAAAGCCGTACCGACCGTGCAATCCCGGCCATGAACATGGCGCCGTCGGCAATCACCTCGGCCGTTGGCCCAACCGGCGGGACCACGCTGTTCCCACCGCACATCAACAAGGCCGGCAGCGAGCCGGGCGACCCGTTCACACCCATGCTGCGCACCTACTCTGGCGACAACGTGCGCCTGCGCCTGCACGCCGGTGGCCATGAAGAGGAGCACAACGTCACCCTGCACGGTGTGAAGTGGCTGCAGAATGGCTCGGGCTTCGGTAACAGTTCCAACTCGGGCTGGAAGGCCTCGCAGATGATCGGTATCTCTGAACAGATGGGCTTCATGGCACCGGTGTCGATGATTTCCAGTTCCGCCGCTACCAATGGTGATTACCTGTACTCCATGGACGCCGCCCTGGAAGGCTACTGGAACGGTATCTGGGGGGTGATGCGCAACTACACCGCTCAACGCGCCGACCTGTTCCCGCTGCCGAACAACACCCAGCCAGTGGCCATGCGCAATACCGTGAACTTTGAGGGCATTTGCCCGAAAACCACAGCCAACCCCAACGGCATCGGTACCCGCACCACGGTCAAACGCAGCTACGAGATTGTCGCGGCCCTGGCCAACGACATCCTCGAAAACCGCAACGGTGTCAGCATCAACGACCCGGCCGGCGCGGGCCAGCATGTCGGCGGGCCACTGAAAGCCAATGGCGGCACCCTGGTGTTCAACAGCCGCAAGACCAGCATCCCGCAGGTCACGGTGGTGGACGAAGAGGATGGCACCACCTTCACCGTCGGCGGCCACAGCGCACCGCTGCATGACCCGACCGCCGTGCTGTACGTGCGCAAGGCCGACCTGGACGCCACCACCGGCAAGCTCAAGGCTGGTGTGCCAGTGGAGCCGCTGGTGCTGCGCGCCAACGCTGGCGACTGCATCAGCATCACCCTTGAGAACCGCCTGCCGTCGGTCATGCCAGACCTGCCCAGTACTGCCGTGATGCAGAACGTGGTCAAGCGTGACCGCTTCGACAGCGAAGGCTCCACCGCTTTCAACAACAACCTGATGCGGCCTTCCAGCCATGTGGGCCTGCATGCCCAGTTGCTGGCCTACGACATCACCAAGTCCGACGGTGTCAACGTGGGCGCCAACCCGGTGCAAACCGTGCCACCCCGGGCGGGCAACAGTGGGGCCTACCCAAGCCGGGTGTACCAGTACTACGCCGGGCACCTGGAGCGCGAAGGCAAGCCGGTGCTCCAACTGGGCCGCACGGTGGACAACATCAACACCACCGCCATCGAGTTCGGTGGCCTGAACCTGGCGCCGTCAGACTTCATCAAGCAGCCGCAGAAAGGCCTGGTGGGCGCCATGAGCATCCTGCCGCAAACCGCAACCTGGACCGAGGACACCGCCAGCCGGGCCCAGGCCACGGTCAAGGTCACCGGCCAGCCCGACTACCGCGACCTGGTCACGGTGTGGCAGCGCTCGATGAACATGCGCTGGGCTGACGGCCGCCCGGTCGAAGGCATCGCCACCGAAGGCAATGGCGTGCCGGGCGACCCGAAAGACAACGGCAACATGGCCATGAACTACAAGACCGAACCGCTGTGGCTGCGCTTTGGCCTGGCACCGGATGCCCCCTTCGGCCATGCCGATGGCTTTGGCTTCGCCGATGTGTCGAACGCGCACATGGCCTACAGCAACGCCCTGGTCGGCGGTGACCCGCAAACCCCGGTGCTGTATGCCAAGCCCGGCCAGCCTGTGCGCAGCCATGTGCTGATGCCCAGTGGTGGCAGCCGCGGTATCACCTACCAGCTCGATGGGCACCTGTGGCCGTTGCACAACTACCAGGCCGAAAAGAGTGACGCGGATGGCTACCCGATGAGCCTGCCCGGCATCGGCTCGGTGCGTTTCGGCTACAACCCGATGGCCATGTACATCGGCGCCCAGGAAAGCGTACTGCCAGCGGCACACTTCAGCTTCATGCTGCCCAGTGCCGGCGGTGCCAACGCGGTGGCGGGTGACTACCTGTTCCGCGACTACGCCGCCTACGGCAACCTCTCGGGGCTGTGGGGGATTTTGCGAGTGACCAACGAAGCGCCGCCGGCTATGGCCCCGGCGCAGTGACGGAAGGGGAGCGCGAGCATGAACAAGAAGACTCGCCCTGCTTACTTGGGGGTAGTGCTGGGCGTGGTGCTGATCGGCCTGGGCGTGGCGTATGAAAAGCTCTGGTGCGATCCTCGCGAGCTGTTGCAGGAAACTGCCGAACCGCAGGCGCCGCACCGGCTCATTCGTGATGGCGTAACCGTTGAGTTCGAGGCCCGGTCGCTGGCCGGGGGCGAGCTGAAGGAAGGCGGCTTCGCCAACATCCGCTTCAAACTCAGCGACCAGGCCAGTGGCCAACCGCTATCGGGCATGGCGCCGGGGGCGTGGATCGACCCGGCGCAGTCGGCCCCGGTGGGCGACCGTGACCAGAGCTGCAAGGCGCGGGTTGCGCTGTTTCTCAAGAGCAGCATCGGTGCCCGACCGCTGCTCGACCTGAACAGCTACTTCCTGTTGATGCTGAACAACGACGCCAGCCTGACGGTGATCGACCCCACCGTCTCGGTGGGCGGCGTGACCAGCACCATGGCGCGCATCGACCTGCCCGGGCGCCCCATGGACTGGGCGGCCACCAGCGACGATAAGCAGGTATTCGTGTCGATCCCCGAGCGCGGCAAGGTGGCGGTGATCGATACCGAGACCTTTACCCGCGTGGCCGATCTGGACGCTGGGGACCAGCCGTTGCGTGTGGCCCTGCAACCCGATCAGCACCGGCTGTGGGTGGGCAACAACAGCCGTGACCCGGCCAAGGGTGGGGTTACGGTGATCGACGTACCGGGGCGCACCACCCTGAAAAGCTTCAACACCGGCACCGGGCACCATGAAATCGCCTTCAGCGCCGACTCGCGCTTTGCCTACGTCAGCAACCGTGACAGTGGCACCCTGAGCGTGATCGATATCCCGGAAATGCGCCTGGCCACAACCATCAAGGTGGGCCCGCACCCGCTGTCGGTCAGCTATTCGGCGCTGTCCCAGGCGGTGTACGTGGTCGATGGCGAGGAGGGCAGTGTGCGGGTGTTCGATGCCCGTAGCCACCAGTTGCGCCATACGGTCAAGGCCGAGCAGGGCCTGGGCCCCATGCGCTTCAGCAGCGATGGCCGTTACGGCATCGTGCTCAACACCCTGGAAAACCAGGCGCTGGTGATCGACGCCAGTACCGACAAGCTGATCCACCACATCCCGGTGGCGGCCGAACCGTACCAGCTCACCTTCACCAAGGGCTATGCCTACGTCCGTGGCCTGGCTTCGCCGAAGGTGACCATGATCAACCTGTCCAGCCTCGGTGAGGGGCGCTCGCCCATTGTCCAGAGCTTCGAGGCCGGCCCAGCGGCGCCGCGCCAGGCCGGTGACCTGCCGCTGGCCCAGGGGTTGTCGGTATCGCGTGACGACAATTCGGTGTTCGTGGTCAACCCGGTGGACAACACCACCTACTTCTACGCCGAAGGCATGAACGCGCCGATGTCCGGTTACAACAACCGTGGCCACCAGGCCCGCGCCGCCCTCGTCGTCGACCGCAGCCTGCGTGAGGTGGCGCCTGGGGTGTACGGCTCGACGGTGAAGTTGCCCGCCGCCGGCAAGTTCGACGTGGCCTTCCTGCTCAACCAGCCGCAAATCATCCACTGCTTCAGTACCGACGTGGCCGAAGCCCCCAATACCCGCAAGCGCAAGGGCGCGCACGCCGAGTTCATTGGCCTGGACCAGCCGATGTCGCAGCACAGCGCCATCAATGCGCGCGTGCGCATCGTCGGTGACGACGGCCAGCCACGCCTGGGCCTGAACGACTTGAGCTTGCGCTACTTCCTGGCACCGTCGTCGATGCCACGCAACCTGCAACTGCAGGAGGTGGGCGAGGGCGTGTACCAGGCGGCCCTGGCCCTGCCCGAGGCTGGCGCTTGGTACCTGCATGTGCAGTCGCCCTCGCTGGGGCGCAAGTTTGCCGAAGAAAACTACACCAGCCTGCGCGTCCTGCCGGCTGCAGCGACCAACGCTTCCCAGACTGATGTGAGGAATGTGCGATGAACACCCAGCATGCTTTCACACTGTTGGCCCTGAGCCTGGCACTGGCCAGCAGCCTGGCCCTGGCCCACGCCGGACACGATCACAAAGGCCATGCCGAGCAGCCTCCGGCGGCGAGCCAGGAAAAGACCAGCGTGCGCTTTGCCGACGTTTCGCTGCTGAACCAGGACGGCATGCCGGTACGGCTGGAGAAAGACCTGGTAGGCGACCACCTGGTGGTCATGGGCTTCATCTACACCAGCTGCACCACGGTGTGCCCGGTGGTGTCGTCGATCATGGGCAAGGTCCAGCAACAACTGGGTGGCCGGATAGGCGAGGAAATCCACATGGTGTCGATCAGCGTGGACCCGCAGCGTGACGACGCCAAGCGCCTGCAAGATTACGCCAAGGCCTTCCAGAAGGGGCCAGGCTGGAGCTGGCTGACCGGCACCCCGTACGCCATCACCGAAACCCTCAAGGGCCTGGGCAGCTTCAGCGCCGACCTCAGCCAGCATCCGCCGCTGATTCTGGTCGGTGACGGGCGTAGCGGGCACTGGACGCGTTATTACGGCTTCACCGACCCGGCGGTACTGATCGAAGAAATCAACCGCCTCAGCGCCCGCCGGGTGCATGCCAAGAGCACGGCCATCGCCGACCATCACGAGGTGCAACCATGAGCACTGTCACTTCCCGCCGCGCTGGCATGCGCGCGTTCGACTGGCTGGTACTGGGCGGCTGCCTGTGGATCCTCGCCTCGGTGGCGTTCGCCCACGAGGGCCATGCGCCTGGGGCGCCAGCGCCACAGCCGGCGCCCCAGGCGATGACCAGCGGCGGCGGCACCCGCGATGCCCAGGCCTGGTTCACCGACACCGTGCTGAAGGACCAGAACGGCCGCCAACTGCGCTTTTACAGCGATGTGCTCAAGGACAAGGTAGTGATGCTCAACGTGATCTTCACCCACTGTACCGACGCCTGCCCGCTGATCACCCGCAAACTGCGTGAAGTGCGCGAAGCCATGGGGCCGCAGCTGGCCAGCCAGGTGACCTTCGTCTCGATCAGCAGCGACCCGCTGAACGATACCCCGCAGGCGCTCAAGGCGTTTGCCGAGAAACAGGGGGTGGATGGGCCGAACTGGTTGTTCCTGACCGGTGACAAGGCCAATGTCGACCTGGTGCTCGGGCGTATCGGCCAGTTCCTGCCCAGCCCCGAGCAGCATTCGACGCAGTTGATTGCCGGTGATGTAGCGGGCAAACGCTGGAGCAAGATTCGCCCGGATGCGCCAGCCATGGCCATTGCCCAGCGCATGCAGCTGCTGACCCAGCCACTGGCAGGCCGGTGAGCATGATGAAGACCTGGGCGGTTTTGCTTATTGGTTTGGCATGCGGTACTTCGGCCTTTGCGCTGGACCTGACCGACCACGAGCTTGCTGGCAAACGCCTCTTCCGCGAGGGCGTCTCCAGCAGTGACGCCCAACTGCAAGCCCGGGTTGGAGCCAGCGACATGACGGTGCCCGCCAGCGTGTTGCCCTGTGCCAGTTGCCACGGCAACGACGGCCGTGGTCGCGCGGAAGGTGGGGTGCGCCCGCCCAGCCTCGACTGGCAACGCCTGGCACTCGGCCAAGGCACGCGCGAGGCCAACGGCCGCAGCTACCCGGCTTATACCGACAGCAGCCTGGCCCGGGCCATTCAGCATGGCGTGGACCCGGCCGGCAACCGCCTGGACCCGGCCATGCCACGCTTCGAGCTGACCCTGGCCGACCAGCGCAACCTCACCGCCTACCTCAAGCGCCTGGCCGAGGAACGCGACCCCGGTGTAGAGGAGGGCGTGTTGCGCTTGGGCACCTTGCTGCCCGCGAGCGGCCCCTTGGCCGAAGCCGGGCAGGTGGTGCGTGCGGTGCTGGAAGACGGCATGGCTCAACTCAACCAGCAAGGCGGCATACACGGGCGCCGCCTGGAGCTGGTCGTGCTTGATCCGGGCTTAGACCCCGCCAGCGCCGAGCAAGCCTTGCAGCAGTTGCTGCAGCAGGCGCGCGTGTTCGCGTTGATCTCGCCCCTGGCACCCATGCTCGACCAACGCCTGGCAACCTTGCTGGCGCCACAGAATGTGCCCCTGATCGGCAGCACCCCACGCAGCGGCGGCAGCCCACAGATCTTCGACCCGCTGCCCGGCCTGCCCGTGCAATTGCTTAGCCTGGCCGCCCATGCCCGTGCTGCGCTGGGCCTGGCCCCGGGTGACCTGCGTGTGGTGTATGCCGGCAACGAGCAGGCCGTATTGGCTGAACAGGTTCGCGAGCGCCTGCAGCAGCAAGGCTGGACGCCTGCCATCCAAGCCTTCGACGGCCAGGCCGTGGACGGGCGGGGCATCGTCTTCCTTGGCCGTGCCCAGGCCTTTGCCGAATTGGCCGCCGCGTTGCAGGCGGCAGGCCGTCAGCCCTACCTGTTCGCCGCCTCCAGCCAGGTGGCCGGTGCGATGGCGCGCTTGCCCGAGCAGTGGTCGCAACGGGTGTTCCTGGCCTATCCCTATGTGCCGGAAGACTGGACCGAGCAGGGGTTGGCGACCTTGGCCGGCCTGCAGCAGCGCCAGGGCCTCGACCCACGCCAGGCATCGTTGCAGGTCAACACCCTGTGCGCGCTACGGTTGCTGAGCGAGGCGCTGAAGCAGATAGGCCGTGACGCCAGCCGCGAGCAACTGATTGCCGCGCTGGAAGGCCTGCACGATGTGGCCACCGGCCTGACCCCCGCCTTGGGCTTTGGCCCAGGCCGCCGCCAGGGCATGGCGGGCGCCCATGTGGTAGCAGTGGCGCTACCTGGGCCGCGTTTCACCTCGGTTACCCCGTACCGGCCGGTGCCGGATACCCCTTGAGCGGAGGCTGCCATGCGTATCGTGTTGCTGTGCCTGCTGTTGGTGCTGGCCAAGGCGAGCTGGGCCGATGTGCCTGCGGCGCGGGTCAATGGCGTGGAAATCGGCGTGACGCGCCTGGAGCGTTACTTCAGCGAATACCTGACCGCCCAAGGCCGTGCGTTGACCAGCATTCGCAACCCGGGCCTGTACAAGCGCCTGCGCGATCAAGCGCTGGACGAGCTGATCGACAAAGAGCTGCTATGGCAGGAAGCCCGGCGCCAAGGCATCGCCATCAGTGACGCGCAGGTGTCGGCGCATGTGGGCGAGGTCGAAGCGGCGTTCGGCAGCCCGGCAATTTTCGAGCGGCGTCTGGCGGAGGCGGGTTTCGATAGGGCACAGTACACTGAGTACACCCGGCAAGACATGGCGGCCCAGCAGGTGTATGCCCAGCTCAGTGCAGTCGACGCGCCGAGCCAGGTCGAAGTGGAGGCTTTCTATGCTGCCAACCGGGAAACACTGCAAGGAGCGCAGAACCAAAGTGATAACCCTTCGGTCATACGTGAACAGGGCCTGGTCTTGGCCAGGGCGGCGCTTATCGGCAAGCGAGAGGCCGATGCGCGCCGGTCCGTGCGCCAACGTTTGCGCGACGCCGCCAACGTGGAGGTTGCAGACTGAGGCCCCTGATGGCGTTTCCCCCAATGCTGGGGAATTAAGGTTTGGCAATGTGCTATCAGTTCCCCCGCATGTGGGGAACCGGGCGGGTGTGCCTGCCCGGCGCGTTTCGGGTGTTGGCCGGCACCCTTGGCAAATCAGACACTTACAGCGGTGCAACATGACTATTCACGCCTGGCACGAAGCCTGCTCAAGCCTGTACAAGGGCGCACTTCGCAGACCGGGTAACCGGGCAGTACTTGGGAGTCGACCTTGGTGAACAGAGTATTGGTAGTCGATGACGAACAGACCCTTGCGCAAAACCTGCAAGCGTACCTGCAGGCGCAAGGCCTGGAAGCTCATGTTGCCCACGACGGTGCCAGTGGTATCCAACAGGCTGCAAGCCTGGCACCGCAAGTGATCGTGCTGGATTACCGCTTGCCCGATATGGAGGGTTTTCAGGTTCTGGAGGCCGTACGCAAGAACAGGCAGTGCCACTTCGTGCTGATCACCGCCCACCCCACTGTCGAAGTGCGTGAGCGGGCCGCCGAACTCGGTGTGAGCCATGTCCTGTTCAAGCCGTTCCCATTGGTGGAGCTGGCGCGTGCGATCTTCGACCTGATGGGCATCGAGCGCCGGCGCAGGGCCACGGACAACCCGGCTGAAGGGTTCGTCGAACGACGCCAGAACAGGAACGAATCGTTCCCCCTGCAGTTGTACGATGGAAGCTGGGTGTTGGCCGACCGCCGCCGTAATGGCGCCAAGCCCCCAGGGCCCGACGACGAACAACTGCTCGCAGGGGAATAGCGGCGCCCGCACCCCTGGCCGAGCCAGCCTGCGACGCGCCCCTGAGCGGAGTCGCAGGCCATGCCGCAAGCACGTGATGCAACAGTCTCAGCCTACCCCCGCGACCTGCTGGCCCAGGCCCGCCTGCAAGCCAGCGACGAGCGCCTGCTCAACTGCCTGGAACGCCTGGCCTGCGACACCCCGGCCACCTTCACCCAGCGCCTCGGCCTGACCCTGCACTACCCGGTGCTGGACAGCCACAGCCTGCTGGCCAGCACCCCGCGCTTCGACAAGGTGGCCCTGGCCCAGTGCCTGAAACGCGAATTCGTGCTGATCGAGCAGGGCGGCCAACTGCTGGGCGTGTTCGCCGACCCCTTCGACCCCGCCCGCCTGGCCTGGATCGACGATGTGCTGCAAGGCGCGCCACTCTACCTGGCCCACGCCGCCGAACTGGCCACCTTCCTGGCCCGCCACGAAGAAAGCTTCCACGCCGTCGATGCCCTCGACCATGACGCCGAGGCCAGCAGCGAAGGCGACCCGCTGCAACGCCTGTCGCTGGCCAGCATCAGCGAAGACCAGAGCCGCGTGGTCAAGCTGGTCAACTCCACCCTGTACGACGCCCTGAAGCTGCACGCCAGCGACATCCACCTGAGCATGACCGGCCAGGGCCTGACCATCAAGTACCGCATCGACGGTGTGCTCAACGGCGCTGGCAAGGCCAGTGGCAGCGCGTTTGCCGACCAGGTGATCTCGCGCATCAAGGTCATGGCCGAACTGGACATCGGTGAAAAGCGCGTCCCCCAGGACGGCCGCTTCAAGGTCGCCGTGGGTGACCGGCAAATCGACTTCCGCGTATCGATCATGCCCAGCATCTTTGGCGAAGACGCCGTGCTGCGGGTGCTCGACAAGCAGGACTTGTCCGACCGGGTCAGCGGCGTGCAGTTGCAGGCCCTGGGCTTTGCCGACGAGACCCTGCGCGCCCTGCGCCGGCTGGCCGCCGAACCCTACGGCATGATCCTGGTCACCGGCCCCACCGGCAGCGGCAAGACCACCACCCTGTACGCCATGATCAGCGAGATCAACCACGGTGTGGACAAGATCATCACCATCGAAGACCCGGTCGAGTACCAGTTGCCCGGCGTGTTGCAGATTCCGGTGAACGAAAAGAAGGGCCTGACCTTCGCCCGTGGCCTGCGCTCGATCCTGCGCCACGACCCGGACAAGATACTGGTGGGTGAAATCCGCGACCCGGACACTGCCCAGATCGCTGTGCAGTCGGCACTCACCGGCCACCTGGTTTTCACCACCATCCACGCCAACAACGTGTTCGATGTGATTGGCCGCTTCAGCCAGATGCAGGTCGACCCCTACAGCTTCGTTTCCGCGCTGAACGCCGTGCTGGCCCAGCGCCTGATCCGCCTGGCCTGCCCGCACTGCGCCACGCCCTGCGAACACGATGACGATACCCTGTATGGCTCGGGCCTGAACCGCGAAGGCGTGGCCGGCTGGAAGTTCGTCCGCGTGCAGGGCTGTGGCCAGTGCCGTGGCAGTGGCTACCGCGGCCGCAGCGCCATCGCCGAACTGCTGCACCTGGACGACGACCTGCGCCAGATGATCGTCGAGCGCCGCCCCCTGTCGCAAATCAAGACACTCGCCTGCCAGCGCGGCCTGCGCCTGCTGCGCGCTTCGGCCCTGGACCTGGTCCGCGATGGCCGCACCACCCTCGAGGAGATCAACCGTGTCACATTCATCTGATCGTTTCTGCGCCGTGCTCGGCGCCGAGGGTGTCGGCTTGGGTTGCTGGCACAAACACCAACACCAGTGGCTGGGCAGCCGCGAGTTCAGCTGCGACGGCGCCCAACCGGCCTGGGAAGCTGCCGTCGACGCATTGGCCGCGCTGCTGGCCGAGCATGCTGTACGTGGCGCTCAACTGCGGGTGCTGCTGTCGGCCCGCTACAGCCGCTTCTGCTTGGTGCCCTGGAGTGACGCCATCGGCCATCCACGCGAGCTGGACGCCTATGCCCGGGCCTGCTTCGAAAACCTCTACGGGCAGCCGCTGGACGACTGGCGCATCGTGTTGTCGCCCGAGCCTGCCGGTGCCGCCCGCATCGCCACGGCGCTGCCTGATGCCCTGCTGCAACGGTTGCAGGGGCTGGGCCGGGAAAGTCGCCTGAGCCTGCGCTCGGTGCAACCGTACCTGATGGCCGCCTACAACCGCTGCTCGTCACAACTGGCGCAGGGTGACTTCCTGTTCGTGCTGGCCGAGCCGCGCCGCAGCGTGCTGCTGCTGGCTGCGGGTGGCGCCTGGCAGCAAGTGCTGGCGCAAGGTTGCGCTGACAGTGACCAAGCCCTGCAAGCGCTGATCGAGCGCACCTGCGAGCTGTATGGCGAGCACCTGCCCCGGGTGTACCTGCATGCCCCAGGCCGGGGCGACGTGCCGCAACTGGCGGCGGTGCAGCTGTGCCAGCCGGCCAGCGAAGCCGACCCGTTGTGCGCCATGTGGCGGGCGGTGGCCTGACATGCGCCGCCTCGAACTGGAATTCCAACCCCGGCGCAGCGGCCCGTTGGCCTGGTCGCTGCTGGCCTTGGGCAGTGCCCTGGTCGCAGGCCTGGTACTGCTTCAGTACACCTTGCAGAACGAGCAGGTCGAGCTGGAAGACAGCGTGCACAGCCTGGAGCTGCAACTGGGGCGCCGCCCGGCCACTGCCGCTGCGCAAAGCACGGCTGCCAGCCGTGAGCAGGCCGAGCGCCTGGCGCAGATGCGCAGTGTGTCGCAGCAATTGCAACGCCCGTGGCAGCAGTTGTTCGCCATGCTCGAAGCCATGCCGCAGGACGATGTCGCACTACTGGGCCTGACCCCGGACGCGCGCAAGGGCCAGGTCCGCATTGCCGCCGAGGCACGCAACCTTGAGGCGATGCTGCAGTACCACCAGCGCCTGGAAGCCAGCGACGAGCTCAGCGATGTGTCGCTGCTCAACCACGAGGTGTTGGCCGCGCAGCCTGAGCACCCGGTGCGCTTCACCCTCACCGCCACCTGGGAGACCGGCCATGCGCGCCCTTGAGCTGAACAGCCTGATCCTCCAGGAGCGTCTGCGTCGCGTTGGCCCGGTCGGCTTGGCGGCGGTGGCGGTAGGCCTGCTGGCCTTGGGCGTGGGGTGCGCCGGGGTGCTGCCGCAGTGGCAGAACGTGCGCGAGCTGCGTGCAACCGAGGCGGATGCCAGCGTACAGGTGGAGCGGGTCAAGCGTGGCGAGCTGAAAATCGCCGTCAAGCCCGAGCAGCAGGCGCTCGACAGCCTGCGCCAGCAGCTGCCGGGCCAGCCCCAGGCCAGCGAGCTGATCGAGCGCCTCTACCACCTGGCCAGTGCCGAGCACATCAGCCTGGCCCGTGGCGAGTATGCCTTGGGCATCGACCCCAAGACCCAGCTGGCGCGCTACCAGATCGTGCTGCCGGTGCGTGGTAGCTACCCGCAGATTCGTGGTTTTCTCAAGGGCCTGCTCAAGCAACTGCCGACCCTGGTGCTGGAAGACCTCGAGCTGCAACGCAAACGTATCGGCGATAGCGAGCTGAATGCCCGCCTGCGCATGACCCTTTATCTGTCGAGGTCGTGATGAACACACTACGTGCAGTCATCTGGGCCGGCTTCCTCGGGGTGAGCGCGGCGTTGGCCTGGGCACCGGGACACTGGTTTGGCCAGGACGACGGCGTCGCGGCCTTCTCGGGTAAACCCGCTCCCACAGGGACTGTGGGCGCCGCCGAACCTGTGGGAGCGGCTTTAGCCGCGAAAGGGCCGGAACAGGCCTCCAGAGACCTGTTCCCCAAGCAGCAGTGGACCAAACCCCAGGCTGTGGCCACCGTCACCGAACAACCTGTGGTCGCCGCGCCGGTCGTGGCGGCAGCCCCGACCGCCCCTGAGCTGCCGTTCCAGTTCATCGGCCGCATGGGGACCAACGACGACCTGCAAATCTTTTTGCAGAGCGGCGAAAAACTCTACGTCGTGCGCCAGGGCGACGTGATCGAAGACACCTACCGCCTCGATCGGGTATCGGCCGAAGAGCTGAGCCTGGTCTACCTGCCTTTGCATCAGTCGCAGACTTTGTCTGTAGGGAGCGCACCATGAAGTCGTCAAAGCTGTGCAAGCCTGCTCCGTTCCTGCTTTTGGCGTTGTGCGTGGCCATAGCCGGTTGCGGTTCCAGTGCGGTACGCAAGGACAGCGACCAGTTGATGAAGGAGGGCCAGTACGAAGCCGGCATCGCCCGCCTGGAAGAGGCCTTGCGCGATGACCCGCGCGACACCGAGCTGAACATCGCCTTGGCCCATAGCCGGCAGGCCGCAGTCGAGGCGCTGATCACCCAGGCCGATGCCGACCGTATCCGCCATGACTTTGCCAATGCCCGCATGGGCTACGGTCGGGTGCTGACCCTGGAACCGAACAACCGCCGCGCCCAGGAAGGCATCCGCCAGCTGGAGCTGATCCGCACCCTCGACGAGCGCGTGGCCTTGGGCCAGGCGGCGTTGCGCCAGGGCGACCTGTTCGGCGCCGAGCGCTACATGCGTGAAGTGCTGCGCCTGGACCCGCAAAACCAGAAGGGCATTACCCTGCGCAGCGACATCGAGAACGTCCAGGCGCGCACCGCACAGCCGTACCCGCAGCTGCGCAGCAAGCTGGAGCGGCCGGTCACCCTGGAATTTCGCGATGCCAACCTGAAGACCATCTTCGAAGTGCTGTCCCAGGTCGCTGGCATCAACTTCATCTTCGACAAGGACATGCGCCCGGACATGAAGGCCACCATCTTCGTGCGTGAGGTGCGCATCGAGGATGCCGTGGCGCTGCTGCTGGAGCAGAACCAGCTGCGCCAGAAGATCGTCAACGACAACACCGTGATGGTGTACCCCGACTCGCCGCAAAAGACCAAGGACTACCAGGAACTGGTCATGCGCACCTTCTACCTGACCAGTATCGATGCCAACACCGCGCTGAACATGGTCAAGACCATGCTCAAGACCCGCGACGTGTTCGTTGACGAGCGCCTCAACACCCTGACCATGCGCGACACCCCGGACGCCGTGCGCATGGCCGAGAAGCTGCTGCAGTCGCAGGACCAGTCGAACCCCGAGGTGGTGCTGGAAGTGGAGGTGATGGAAGTGGCCACCTCGCGCATCCTCGACCTCGGCCTGCAATGGCCCAATACCTTCGGCGTGTTGAGCAACGATGGCAAGCCGGTGAGCGTGCTCGACCAGTTGCGTGGCATCGATTCCAGCCGCATCAGCATTTCGCCGGCGCCGCAGGCCAAGATCAACGCCCAGGACAAGGACATCAACACCCTGGCCAGCCCGGTGATCCGCGTCAGCAACCGCGAGCAGGCACGTATCCACATTGGCCAGCGCGTACCGATCATCAGCGCCACCTCGGTACCGTCCACTCAGGGCCCGGTGATCACCGAAAGCGTCACCTACCTGGACGTCGGCCTGAAGCTCGAAGTACAGCCCACCGTGCACCTGAACAACGAGGTGGCGATCAAGGTGGCGCTGGAAGTGAGCAACGCTACCCCGCTGGAGGCCACCCGCCAAGGCACCATCCCGGTCCAGGTCGACACCCGTAACGCCCAGACCAGCCTGCGCCTGCACGATGGCGAGACCCAGGTACTGGCCGGCCTGGTGCGCAACGACCACAACGCCAGCGGCAACAAGATCCCGGGGCTCGGCGATATCCCGGGCCTGGGCCGGCTGTTCGGCAGCAACAAGGACGACATGAGCAAAAGCGAGCTGGTGCTGGCCATTACCCCCCGCATCGTGCGCAACCTGCCCTACCAGAGCCCGTCGGACATGGAATTTTCCACCGGTACCGAGTCGGCCATGCAGGTACGCCAGATGGCACCGCTGCCACCCATGGACGTACCCGGCAATGCGCCGACCACCGACGCGCCAGTGGTGGACAGCCAGATGGCGGTCGTCCCGGCCAACGGGAGCCCACGCCCATGAAAGCGCAGCGCCGCATGCAGGGTTTCAGCCTGATCGAGGTGGTGCTGACCCTGGCACTGCTCGGGCTGCTGGCCAGCATGGCCGCGCCGCTGACCGAAACCGTGGTGCGCCGCGGCAAGGAGCAGCAACTGCGTGAAGCGCTGTACCAGATTCGCGATGCCATCGACGCGTACAAGCGGGCTTTTGACGCGGGCTACATCGAGAAGCGCCTGGACGCCAGTGGTTACCCGCCAAACCTGCAGGTGCTGGTTGACGGCGTGCGTGACGTGCGCAGTGCCAAGGGCGCGAAGTTCTACTTCCTGCGGCGCATCCCGCACGACCCGCTGGTGGCGGCCAAGGACAGGGACGAAGGCGCTTGGGGGCTACGCGCATACGACAGCAGCCCCGACAACCCCCGCGAAGGCGAAGATGTGTTCGATGTGTACTCCAAGGCCCGCGGCAAAGGCCTCAACAACATCCCTTACGGGCAATGGTGACAGCCATGAAACGCAGCAAAGGCTTCACCCTGATCGAGCTGCTGGTGGTGATGGCAATCATCGCCACGCTGCTGACCATCGCCATGCCGCGCTACTTCAACAGCCTGGAAAGCTCCCGCGAGGCCACCCTGCGCCAGAGCCTGGCGGTGCTGCGCGAGGCGCTGGACCACTACTACGGCGACACCGGCCATTACCCGGATTCGCTGGAGCAGTTGGTAGAACAGCGCTACCTGCGCAACACCCCGGTCGACCCGATCACCGAGCGCAGCGACGCCTGGCAGCTGGTGCCACCGCCTGAAGGCGTGGCTGGCGGCGTGGGCGATATCAAGAGCGGTGCCACAGGGAGGGCGCGCGATGGCAGCCTCTTCGCTGAATGGTAAGGCCAACGGCGGCTTTACCTACCTGGGCGTGCTCTTGCTGATTGCAGTCAGCAGCGTGGCCTTGGCCGCCACCGGCACGCTCTGGGCCAGCGCCGCCCAGCGCGACCGTGAACGCCAACTGCTGTGGGTGGGCAGCCAGTACGCCCAGGCCCTGCGCAGCTACTACCGCGCCTCGCCGGGCCTGGCCCAGTACCCGCAAGACCTGGTCGACTTGCTGCAGGACAACCGCTTTCCGCAGGCCAAGCGGCACATTCGCAGGCTGTACCCCGACCCCATTACCAACAGCGACGAGTGGGGCCTGCTGCGCTCGATCGACGGCCGCATCACGGGAGTGCACAGCCGCTCGGACGCCACCCCGTTCAAGCGCAGTGGCTTCAGCGCCGAGTGGACCGGTTTCGAAGGGCTGGAACACTACAGCGACTGGCAGTTCGTCGCCGAGCAGGCCTTCAGCGAAGGCGCCGATGGTGTGCAAACCCACAGCGGCCCGGGAGACACGCCATGAATACCCTGGCCGCACTCTGCCTGAGCATGCTGCTGGTGTTGGCCACTTCGGCCAAGGCCTCGAGCGAGGACGAGATGCAGGGCTTCATCGTCGACAACACCATCTCGCACATCGGCCACGACTTTTACTACTACTTCGCCGACCGCCTGCGGGCCACCAGCCGCCTGGACTTCAACCTGGTGGTACGCGAACGCCCGGATGCGCGCTGGGGCAGCCTGGTCACCGTGGAGTTCGAACGTGAGGTCATGTACCGCCGCTTCCTGCCCCCGAACACCACCGAGCTCAAAGACGAGGCCGTTGCAGCCGCCGACCTGGTCAAGCAGCAGATCATTCAACGCAAGCTGCAACGCCTGCTACAGGACACCACCGACTTGGAGAGGGACGAGCTATGAACCACCGCATACCCCGCTGCATCGCCGCCTGCCTGCTGGCCAGCGCCTGTGCTGCCCAGGCCACCGAGCTGGTGTACACCCCGGTCAACCCGGCCTTTGGCGGCAACCCGCTCAACGGCACCTGGCTGCTGAACAACGCCCAGGCGCAGAACGACTACGACGACCCCGACCTCAAGGACCGTGCCTCGGCCTTTACCGGCACCACGGCCCTGGAGCGTTTCAGCAACCAGCTGGAGTCGCGGATGTTGTCGCAGTTGCTGGACAACATCAGCAATGGCAGCACCGGCAGCATGGCGACCGATGCGTTTCTCATCGACGTCATCGACGATTCCGGGGCCTTGAGTATCAAGGTCACCGATCGCGCCACAGGAGAAATTTCGATCATTGAGGTCAGCGGCCTGAACCCCTGAGAGGGAAGGGCTTTTATGTTGGGGAGAGAACACCATGAAACGTCTGCTGAGCACGCTGCTGATCCTCACCGCCCTGGGCCTGCAAAGTGGTTGCAGCCTGCGCGAACCCATGTCGGCTGAACAGGACTCGGAAACCCCGACCCTGACCCCGCGCGCCTCGACCTACTACGACCTGATCAACATGCCACGGCCCAAAGGCCGGCTGATGGCCGTGGTGTACGGCTTCCGCGACCAGACCGGCCAGTACAAGCCCACCCCGGCCAGCTCGTTCTCCACCAGTGTCACCCAGGGCGCAGCCAGCATGCTGATGGACGCCCTGAGCGCCAGCGGCTGGTTCGTGGTGCTGGAGCGTGAAGGGCTGCAGAACCTGCTGACCGAGCGCAAGATCATCCGTGCTTCGCAGAAAAAACCGGATGTACCGGAAAACATCATGGGCGAGCTGCCACCGCTGCAGGCCGCCAACCTGATGCTCGAAGGCGGCATCATCGCCTACGACACCAACGTTCGCAGCGGCGGGGAGGGGGCTCGTTACCTGGGGATCGATATCTCACGCGAATACCGGGTGGACCAGGTAACCGTCAACCTGCGTGCGGTGGACGTGCGCACCGGGCAGGTGCTGGCCAATGTGATGACCAGCAAGACCATCTACTCGGTTGGCCGCAGTGCCGGGGTGTTCAAGTTCATCGAGTTCAAGAAGCTGCTGGAGGCCGAGGTGGGGTACACCACCAACGAACCGGCGCAGCTGTGCGTGCTGTCGGCGATCGAGGCGGCGGTGGGGCATTTGCTGGCACAGGGGATCGAGCGGCGGTTGTGGCAGGTGGCGGGGGATGTGGGGGAGGGTAAGGCGACGGTGGACAAGTACCTGAGCCAGAATCAGCAGCCGTGATCGGGTTTGGAGGCCTCTTCGCGGGTAAACCCGCTCCTACTGAGCGGGTTTACCCGCGAAGAGGCCGGTGCAGGCAACGTAATAGCCCACGCGGCTTCATCCCTTTACGTAAACGTCACCATATGCCACCTTCTACCGCAGCCTGATGACGGCCAGGGATTTCTCCCGCACACTGCGGAAAATTCCCAAGCCCGTTCCCCGCCACCTTCGCGGGGTACAGCCGGAGTAGAAAATGGCGCGACAACTCATAACAAACGCCCAAGACCCGCTGCACGAATCCCGACAGGCACGCCTGAAGCTGGCCAGCGAGGGCGAGCTGCCGCTGGGCATGCTGCGCGACGAGATTGACGCGTCCTGGCGCCGCAGCCTGGGCCATGGCCTGGATTGCCTGCAAGGCGAGCAAGTCGGCCTGGGCCTGGAGCAGGGCCATGACCTGCGCATGCTGCTGGAGCGCAACCGGTTGCTGGTCGACGCCGTTACCCCCGAACTGGACTACCTGGTCGCACGCCAGGGCAAGTCTGGCATCGTCATCCTTGGCGATGCCAAGGCCAATGTGCTGGCCATCGAAGGCCAGACCCACGTGCTCGGCCGCGAGGGCCTGCGTGATCTGCACCCGGGCAGTTGCTGGAGCGAATCGCTGCGTGGCACCAATGCCATCGGCACGGCCGTGGTTGAAGGCCGGCCAACGCTGATCAACTGCGGCGAGCACTACCTCGACCGCCTGAGCCCGTTCTCCTGCACATCGGTGCCCCTGCGCGACCCGCGTGGCGAGGTGATCGGTGTGCTCGACATCACCCGCGAAGGGGTAATGGCGCAGCCACAGGACAGCCTGACAACGCTGATGCTGGCCGCCGGCAACATCGAAAGCCGCATGTTCGGTCTGTGCCACCCCGAGCAACTGGTGCTGGCCTTCCACAGTCGCCCGCAATACCTCAACAGCGCCTGGCACGGCCTGCTGGCACTGAGCCTGGACGGTGAAGTACTGGCAGCCAACGACAGTGCCTGCCAGCTGTTGCAGGTGCCACGCCATGAACTGATCGGGCGGCGCAGCACAGACCTGCTGGGCGAGCGTTCACCTGCGTTTATTGCACGCCTGTGGCAGGGCGGGGTGAGCAGTGTGCAGACGGCCAAGGGCGAGTTCTACTTCCGCGCCTTGCAGCTGCCACGGCATGGCCGGGTCAATGGCAGCGCGCCGGCAAGCAAACCGACGCTGGGCAAGCAGTCGCCCGCACTCGACGCATTGGCGGGTGGCGACCCGCGCCTGGCGCGCAACCTGCGCATGGCCCGACAGGGGCTGGGCAATGGCCTGCCAGTGCTGCTGCTGGGCGAGACCGGTACCGGCAAGGAAGTGGTCGCCCGGGCCTTGCACCAGGCCAGCCCGCGCGCCGACAAACCGTTTGTGGCCGTCAACTGCGCAGCCATCCCCGAAGGCTTGATCGAGTCAGAACTGTTCGGCTACCGCGAGGGCGCCTTCACCGGTTCCCGCCGTGGCGGCATGGTCGGGCGGTTGATGCAGGCCCATGGCGGCACGCTGTTCCTGGACGAAATCGGCGACATGCCGCTGGCCTTGCAAGCGCGCCTGTTACGGGTATTGCAGGAGCGCCGGGTGGCGCCGTTGGGGGCGGGCGACGAACAGGACATCGATGTGGCGCTGATCTGCGCCACTCACCGTGATCTCAAGCGCCTGGCACAAGAGCAACACTTCCGCGAAGACCTGTACTACCGGGTTAACGGCGTGTCGCTGCGCTTACCGGCCCTGCGCGAGCGGGATGACCTGGCCGCGATCATTCAGGGGTTGCTGGACAAGTCCGATGCCCGTGGCGTTACGCTGGACCCGGCATTGGCTGCCTTGCTGGAAGGCTTCGACTGGCCGGGCAACATCCGCCAGCTGGAGATGGTGGTGCGCACGGCGTTGGCCATGCGCGAGAACGGCGAGCAGGTACTGACCCTGGATCACCTTACCGATTGCCTGCTGGACGAACTGGCCAGCAGCACCGCGCCCTCTGGTAGCCTCAAGGACAACGAGCTGGAGCAGATCCGCAGCGCGCTGGCGCGCCACCAAGGCAACGTTTCGGCTGCGGCCGAGGCGCTGGGGATCAGCCGGGCGACGCTGTACCGCAAGCTCAAACAGTTGCGCGGCTGAACCATGGGCCCCCTGTTCGCAAGGCTGGTGGAGTCCAGCGACCCTGTACTCATGCGCCAGGCATTGGCCTGGCTGTATGGTTTCGTGCGCCCGCACCGGCGCGCCATCGGCCTGTTGCTGGGCCTGTCGCTGGGCGCCTCGCTGCTGGCGTTGGCGCAGCCCTGGCTGGTCAAGACGCTGATCGACGAGGGGCTGCTGGCCAAGAATTACCAGACCCTCTGGCACATGGCGGCGATCATGATCGGCGCAGGCCTGCTGGGCACGGTGCTGGCCGGGGTCAACCGCTACCTGCACACGCGTCTGTCGGGGCGCATTCTGTTCGCCCTGCGCGATGACCTTTACCGCCACCTGCAACAATTGTCGCCAACGTTCTACGGGCGGCGGCGCATGGGCGACATCCTTTCGCGGCTGGACGGCGACGTGGCGGAGATCCAGCGCTTTGCCGTGGACTCACTGTTCTCGGCGGTGTCGGCGGTAATCGGCCTGGTGGGCGCGGTGGCGCTGATGCTGATGCTGTCGTGGCAACTGTCGTTGCTGTTGGCGCTGTTGGTACCGATCGAAGTGCTGTGGCTGCGCTGGATGCGGCGCAAGGTGGAGCGCGAAGTGCGCAACCTGCGTGAGCGTTCGGCGGATGTGTCGTCGTTCCTGGTCGAGACCTTGCCGGCGATGAAGTTCATTCAGGCGTCCGGGCAGCAAGGCCGCGAGGCAGGGCGCCTGGACCAGCTTGGGCAAGGCTACATGCGCCAGTTGCTGAACGTGCAGGTGACCGAGTTCTTCACCCAGGCCATCCCCGGCACGCTCACCTCCTGGTGCCGCGCTTGTGCGTTCCTGGTCGGCGGCTGGTGGGTGATCCAGGGTACTTGGCAGTTGGGCGCGCTGATCGCTTTTTCCACCTACATGGGCATGGCAGTAGGGCCGGTGCAGAGCCTGCTGGGCCTGTACGTAGCGGTCCAGCGCATGGCCGTGAGCCTGGGGCGGGTGATGGAACTGAAGCAGGAGGTTGTGGCCGTGCGCCCGGCGAGCAACCCGAAACCGATGCCCGATGGCCCCGGTGAGCTGCGCCTTGAAGGCCTGAATTTTGCTCATGAAGGGCGCCAAGGTGCGGTATTGAAGAACGTGCAGGTGTGTGTGCCGGGCGGGCTGAAGGTGGCCATCAGCGGTGCCTCGGGGGTGGGGAAGTCGACCCTGATCGACCTGTTGCAGCGCTTCTACGACCCGGACGCCGGGCGTATCCTGCTGGATGGGACCGACCTGCGTGACCTGGACCTGGCCGCGCTGCGCCGGCGCATTGCGGTGGTCAGCCAGGACATCGTGCTGTTCCGTGGCACCTTGGCGCAGAACCTGGCCTACGGCGTACCTGAAGCCAGCCGTGCAGAGCTGGAACGGGTCGTGCGCCTGGCGCGGCTGGACAGCCTGGTCGAAAGCCTGCCACTGGGCTTGGACGGCCTGCTGGGCGAACGTGGCCAGCAGTTGTCCGGCGGGCAGAAACAACGCATCGCCATCGCCCGGGCAGTGTTGCAGGCCCCGGCGATATTGGTACTGGACGAAGCAACGTCAGCAGTGGACGAAGCCACCGAGCGCGAAGTGATCGCGGCCATCGACCAGCTTTTCGCTGGCCGCACGCGCATCCTGATCAGCCACCGAGCTTCGACACTGGCCGATGCCGACCTGCACTTGCAACTGCATGATGGCCAGTTGCAGGTGCTGGCGCAGGAGGCAATCAAACATGGGCACTGACGTGCGTGTTGGCATCATCGACAGCGGCTGCTCGCCGGAGCAGGCCAACGGTTTGCTGGCTGCGCGCCGTTTCTGGCTGGAAGACGGCCAGTTGCGTGAAGGAGAGGTGCTGCCCGACCAGTTGGGGCATGGCAGCGCGGTGCTTGCCGGTGTGCAGCGTGAGGCTGGGCCGGTGCCGCTGTTGGTGGCCCAGGTGTTCAGTGCCCAGGCCAGTACCAGTGCCTTGCAGGTGGCGGCCGCGCTGCTGTGGCTGGTGGAGGCGGGGGCTACCTTGGTCAACCTTAGCCTTGGCCTGCAGCAGGACCGCCCTGTGCTGCACCAGGCTTGCGCCGAAGCGTTGGCAGCGGGTGTGCTGTTGTGCGCATCCAGCCCGGCGCAAGGCGGGGCGGTGTATCCGGCCAGCTACAGCGGGGTGATTCGGGTGACCGGCGATGCCCGCTGCGCTCCGGGCGAGTGGTCGTGGCTGGGTACCCGGCAGGCGGACTTTGGCGGTTACGTGGGCATGGGCGGCAGGGCGGGCGCGAGCCTGGGCTGCGCGGCCTTGAGCGGGAGGATTGCAGCGTTGTTGCGTGACGAACCGGGCATGGATCGCCAGCAGGTTTATGACAGGCTGCGCATCAATGCGGCGTATACCGGCCCCGAGCGACGAGGTGTTGGCCATGCCTGAACCGCGGATTGTGGTGCTGGGTGCTGGCCCAGCGGGTGCTGCCACGGCCATCGGCCTGCGCCGGCTGGGCTACTCAGTGACGGTGGTGTCGGAGTGGCGCCGTTTCGCGGCAGTTGAAGGGGTTTCGCAGCGGGTGCTGGAGGGCTTGCGCCATGCAGGCCTTGGCGGGGCCTTGAGCCGGGCGGCCATGCCGGCTACCCGGCAGGTGCACTGGAATGGCCAGCACCTGCAAATGAACCAGGAGTTCTTGCTGGATCGACAGCGTTTTGACCGGGCGCTACGCGAAGACCTTCAGCGTGCCGGCGTGAGTGTGGTCGAAGGGCGGGTGCGCGAGGTTGTGCACGAGGGCAGTCATCACGTACGCCTGGATGATGGGCAGGTGCTGATGGCTGACTTCCTCGTCGAAGCCCGAGGCCGTCAGGCACCACTGGCACCGGACCGGCTGCGTGGACCGGAAACGGTCAGCCTGCTCAATGTGTGGCAGGGTAGCCCGGGGGCGCCTGCGTCGGCGGTGGAAAGCCTGGAGGATGGCTGGGCGTGGATGGCGCGGTTGGAGGATGGCCGCTGTTACTGGCAAGTCACCCTTGACGCGGCCGGGCTGCCGGGCAAGGCTGCCTTGGGGGATTACTGCGTGGCGCGGCGAGCCTGCAGCGCGCTGGTTGCCGAGTTGTTCGATGCCCGGGCGCGGGTTCCGGCACAGGTGCATGCACGCAGCAGCACTGCAATTCTGGCCGGCGAATGTGTCGGGCAGGACTGGATTCGGGTCGGCGATGCGGCGATGGCCGTTGACCCGCTGTCGGGGAACGGGATTTTCCAGTCACTGTCTTCGGCGTTACAGGCGCCGGTCGTGATCAACACCTTGTTGCGCAAACCCGAGCGGGCTGCATTGGCGCGGCAGTTTCACCAGCAGCGGGTCGAGCAGCTGTTCTTGCGCTTTGCCCGGATCGGGCGGGATTTCTATGGGCAGGAGCAGGGGCGTGCAGGGCAGCCGTTCTGGGCTCGGCGGCAAGGTTGGCCGGATGCGCAGCCGTTGCATGCGCCTGCAGATTGGAGCGCAGTGCGGGTCGAGCGGCGGCCTGTATTGCGTGACGGGTGGGTGGATGAGGCTGAGGTGGTAGTGACGGCGGATCAGCCGTTGGGGGTTTGGCATTTGCAGGGAGTGGAGTTGGCGCCTATCGTGCAGAGGCTACATGGCGGGCAAGCACTTGAGGTAGTGTTGCCAGGTCTTCTGGATGAACAGCGAGTGATGGTGCGGCACTGGCTGCGAGAGCAAGGTTTTGCGTGAGATCGCCGGCCCTATTGCAGGCAAGTCAGCTCCCGGAGGCTGAGCAGGTCGACCAGGTTGGTGCCGTAGCGCTGCCAATCTTCTAGCCCGGATTGCTGGCCGCCCGGGGTATGGCAGTGGACGCAGTGTGCAAGGCCTTCGGCATCCAGGGCCAACATCAATCGCCAACCTTGAATGCTCACATCGACCAGGCTATCAGCGTGGCGTGCACACACTTCAAGTGTGTGCACGCCCAAGGCTGCGTTGCGCAGGCATTGATAAATGTCGCGCGTGTTCAGCGAGGCCCGTTGCGGCAAGGTCAGAAATTCGCCGGGGTGTTTGCGCTGATGATCTCGGCCTCGTCCGGGCCAATGTTCTTGAAACTGTGCGGCAGGGTAGTGGGAATGTAGTAGCCATCGCCCGAGTTGAGGACGCTGACCTGGCCATCGACCCACAGCTCCACGGTGCCGCGAGTGACCAGGCCACATTCTTCGCCCTCGGCATGCACGATCGGCTCGCCCGAGTCGGCGCCGGGGGCATACAGTTCGCGCAGCATGCGCATCTGTCGGCCTTCGACACTTGCACCGACCAGCAACATGCGCAGGCCGTTGCGGCCCAGGTCGGGCTGTTCGCCACCCCGGAACACGTAGCGCTCTTCACGCACCGGCTCGTCAAAGCTGAAAAACTCCGCCAGGCTCATGGGAATGCCTTCAAGCAGTTTTTTCAGGGAGCTGACCGAAGGGCTGACGCGATTCTGCTCGATCTGCGAGATCGTCGAATTGGTCAGCCCGCTGCGACGGGCCAGTTCCCGTTGGGAGAGGTTGTTGCGTTCACGCACCAGTTTGAGTCGCGTCCCCGTGTCCATAGCCGCCTTGTAATCAGAGGTGTCAATAATAATGAGCGATGCGCATTAAAACACACTCTGCTCGCTTGCGCGCTGTGCTTGTCAAAGCCGCTGTTCACGCGGCATCGGCCACAACCCGACCAGCAACAACAGCACGGCCACGGCCAGGAATGGCAAGCGCGGATCGAGCGCATACACCAAGGTACCGGCCAGCGGCCCGATCACGGCGCCCATGCCTTGTGCCGCGCCAATGGAGCCGGCTGTAGCACCTTGTTCAGACGCCTGCATGGCATTGGCCGCCAGCGCTGAGAACGACGGGAAGACAAAGCCCATGCCGGCTGCCGCGACGAAGTAGCACGCCCATAGCCAAGGTGCGGTAGCCGCGAGCGAGCCGCAGGCAAAGCCTATGGCCGAAACCGTGGCGCCTACCCGGATCATCTTCAGCGGCGGCCATTCCAGCTTGCGCAGCAGTATCTGCGACAGCATCAGCGCCACGCCTACGGTAGTCAGCGCGATGCCGGCGGCCTGGGCCGCTTCTGCCGGGGCCAGGTGCAGGCGGTCGAGGGCGAAGAAACCGACGACGATCTGCGACACGGTGACACTGAGCATGGCGCTGAACGCCACCAGCAAGGGCCGGCGCAGGCGCGGGTCGCCTAACCGCACCGGGCTGGGGGCGTGGCTGTGGGGCAGGGCCTGCGGCTTGAGGGCGAACAGCAGCACAAGGAAGGCGCTGGCCGGCAGCAGTGACATGATATGGAATGGCAGGCTAAGGCTATGCCGCGCCAGTAGCGCAGCCAGCGCTGGCCCCACCACCAGGCCGACGGCGTTGGCCGCCCCTAGCGAGGCCATGGCGCGCGCGCGCCGCTGCGGCTCGACATGGTCGGCGATCAGTGCGTTGCAGCCTACCGGGATGGCGGCATAGAAAGCGCCGATACAGCCGCGCGCGACCATCAGGCCGAAGAAGGCCAGGGTTGCCCCCGGCATGAAGCGCAGTGCGCCTTCGACGAACAGGCACAACAGCCAGTACGCCAGGGTGAACCCGGCAGTGCCCAGCAACAGAATGCGCCGGCGGCCCAGGCGGTCTGAAGCCCGGCCCCAGGGCCGGGCCAGCAGCACCCAGACCACGCCGGCCACCGTTACGGCGGCGCCGGCCTGCCAGGTGGCCATGCCGAGTTGGCGGGCGATCGGGCCGATCAGGGCGACGAAGGCCATCATCGACATGGTACAGGCCATGTTGGCCAGCAGCAGTGGACGCAAGTCCAGCGTGCTGGCAGGTAGAAAGGTTGCAGAATCCTTTGCGACGTTCATGGGTAGTCCAGGGTAGTGCGGCAAGTGAAGCCGATCTTATTAAGAACGGTTATCGTTTGTCGAACCCCTGGGCTGCTGCCGGTCAGTCGCTGCGACGCAGGGGGCCAGGCCACATGCTACGCAACACGCCGTCGCGGCGCACCCATGCGTGCATCAAAGCCGCCGCCACATGCACCAGCACCGTGGCGAACAGCAGGTAGCCAGCCCAGCCATGGGCCTGGCGCAGCACGGCATACAACTGCAGGTTGTGCGGGGCGATGGCGGGCAAGCCCAACGGGCGAGGGTAGTCGCCGGCCGACAGCATGGCCCAGCCCAGCAACGGCATGGCCAGCATCAGGGCATAGAGCAACAGGTGCGAGGCCCCGGCGGCCCGGCGCTGCAGTGTCGGCAGCGCCTGCGGCAGCGGCGGGTGAGGCACGGCCAGGCGTACAGCGATGCGCAGCACGACCAGTACCAGCAGGGCCAGGCCGGTGGCCTTGTGCAGGCTGATCAGTACGGGGTGGCGCGGTGACAGGTCGGCGACCATGCTTACGCCGATGAACAACATGGCCAGGATCAGCACGGCCATCAACCAGTGCAGCAAACGGGCGAACGGGTGGAAGGCTTTGGGTCTCATGGCTGGGCTCCGGTGCTGAGCGATTCACGGCTGCGGCGATTGAACGATTCCGAATAGGCGGCGGAGCGGGCGGCGAGAATCGAGTCGCCTGACGCCTCGATGCCGTGCGGCAAAATCAGCGGGTCGAAGTTGAGATCACGGCAGGCCCCTTGTTCCGGGGCATCGACGTGCTCCAGCACCAGGGTGCCGGCGTCTACGCTGCGCCGCTCGGTGGGCCAGGGGCGGGCAGGATCGTCCACTGCATCGCCCGGGTCGGCCAGCACCAGGCGCAGCGTCCAGCGCAGTGGGGCTTGGGCCAAGCGCTGCTGCAGGTCGTGTTGCAGGAACTGCTTGTCATCTACTTGGGCAGGCAACGCGGCAAACGCGGCTTGTGGCTCGAGCTGCCAGCGCACCGGGTGGGCCACCCCGGCCGAGTCGATCAGGCGGAAGGCATTGATGCTGTGGTATTGCGTGTTGGCGAAGCTGTCGCTGGGCTTGTAGCTGGCCGCCCATCGGCGAAACGCCGCGCTTTCCGGGTGGGCAGCGAAGAACGCCTGTAGCCTGGCGGGGTCCGGCTTGTGGGTGGTCGGATCTGGTGCGCTTGCCAGCACTTGCTCGTAGAACGCTTGTGGGGTGCTGACCGCCAGCACTGGCGGGTTATTCATGCCGGTGCGCCAGACCTGGCCGTCGTCGGTGCTCAGCTGAATCGCCAGGCTACGTACCGGAATGCCGGTGTCCGGGGTAAACGGATTGGCGCCGCCGATGGCGAAACGGCCGATCACCGGCACCCGGGACTGACTGAATGCTCGCGCCGTGGACAGCTTGGCGGCTTGCCCGCTGGCCTGGAAGTAGCCGCTGACGCACAGGCCTTTTGCGTGGTTCTTGCGGTAGCCTGGGTAATGCCCGGCCTGGGCTTCGAAGGTGTCGATGATGCGCTGCGGCGTCAGCCGGCTTTCGCCGAGCCAGCCGGCGGCATAGGCAAAGCCGGCGCCTGTGGCCAGCATCACGGCGCCGATGGCAGCCAGGCGCAACGCTTTGGCCGGGCCGTGCAAGGGTGAGTTCATGGTCATCGTCCGGTTGGGGGAATGTGCCGGTACGACGGCTCAGGGAAAAACTTATTCCATCGGCGGGAATAGAATTTGCTGCCAGGCGTCTGCCTTTTACACTGACAACTTCAAAGGCCGGGACTTTGCCATGCACGATCTGGACGACCACCAGTGGCGCGAGCTGCTGGCCCGCCTGCGCCGCTTTGCCGTGTGGCTGACCCGCGAGCCGGGCAGCGCCGACGACCTGGTGCAGGCCACGGTCGAGCGGGCCTTGAGCCGGCGTGACCAGCAACGCGATGCTGATGCGCTGCGCGCCTGGCTGTTCACCATTCTTTATCGGCAGTTTCTCGACGGTAAGCGCCGCGAGCGCCTGCATGCGCGCTGGTTGTCCTGGTTCGGCCGCGCCGAGCGTGACGACGAGCCGGTTGGCGACAACCTCGAAGCCATCGTCCTGGCCCAGGCCGACCTGCAGGCGTTTGCCCGGCTGTCGGCAGAGCAGCGCGCCCTGTTGTTGCTGGTCAGCATCGAAGGTTTGAGTTACAAGGAGGCCGCCCAGGCCTTGGGCATCCCCATCGGCACTGTGATGTCGCGCCTGTCGCGCGCGCGCAATGCCTTGCGCGAACTGACCGAGGGCAACCCGCAGCCCCCGGCCTTGCGGAGACTGAAATGACGCGCCTGATCCCCAGCGAAGACGAATTGCACGCTTACGTCGATGAGCGCCTTGGGCCTGTGCGCCGGGCCGAGGTGCACGCCTGGCTGGCGGCCAACCCACAGGCTGCGGAGCGGGTGGAGGGCTGGCGTGCCGATGCCCGTCGGTTGCGTACCGCGTTGGCCGGGTTTGGCGAAATGCCCGGGGCCGCGCAACTGGACGTTGGGCAGTTGCGGCGGCAATTGCGCCAGCGTCGTCATCGGCGTTGGGCGACGGCGGCGGTGGTGATGCTGGCATTGGGTGTGGGAGGGCTGGGCGGCTGGCAAGTGCGCGATGCCACCCTGGCGCGGGTCGACCTGCCCATGGCCGATGCCGTCCAGGCACACCGCTTGTTTGCCGGCAGCCAGGCGCTGGATATCCAGGCCAGCGACCCGGGGCAGTTGCGCGACTGGCTGGGTCGGCACTTCAGCCGCGTGGGTCAATTGCCGGATCTGGCGGGCTATGGCTTCAAACCGGTAGGCGCTCGCTTGCTCAGCAACGAGCAAGGGCCGGCGGCACTGCTGGTGTTTGAAGATGGCAAAGGCCAGCGCATCAGCCTGTTCCTGCGTTCACCGGGCGAGCTTTATCGGCGCATGCCGGACGGGCAGCGGGTCGATGGGCAGCTGGAGGCGAGGTATTGGTCGCATGGGGCTTACAACTTTGCCCTGGTCAGCGCGGCGGACGATGTGCGCGGGGCGGGGGTGGGGGAGGTGTTGCGGCTGGGGTTGTGAGTGGTGAGAACTGGGTCTTGTAGTGTTTGTGAGATCGAGCGCCGCCCGCGCGGCGCTCGATATCGCAAGCACCGCAAACCTCAAGGCAAGCTCACAATAGTCCCGACGATCAGCCCAGCTCCAGCCAGATCGGCGCATGGTCCGACGGCTTTTCCATCCCGCGCAGTTCATAGTCCACGCCCGCTGCCTTGATTCGTGGCACCAGCTGCTGCGAGGCCATGATCAGGTCGATGCGCAGCCCACGCTTGGGATCGTCCTCGAAACCACGGCTGCGGTAGTCGAACCAGCTGAAGCGGTCGGTGACATCCGGGTAAAGGTGACGGAAGCTGTCGACCAGCCCCCAGCCTTTCAACCGCTCCATCCACTCACGCTCTTCCGGCAGGAAGCTGCACTTGCCGGTCTTCAGCCAGCGCTTGGCGTTGTCCGGGCCGATGCCGATATCGCAGTCCTGCGGCGAAATGTTCATGTCGCCCATCACCAGCAGCGGCTGGTCGTTGCGGAACTGGCCCTCCAGCAGTGCCTGCAGGTCGCTGTAGAAGCGCTGCTTGGCCGGGAACTTGGTGGGGTGGTCGCGGCTTTCGCCCTGGGGGAAATAGCCATTCATGATGGTGATCGGGTTGCCATCGGCATCGGTGAAGGTGCCCCAGATAAAGCGGCGCTGGGCGTCTTCTTCATCGGTTGAAAAGCCTTTGTGCACGCTAAGCGGTGCCTGGCGCGACAGCAGGGCCACGCCGTAGTGGCCTTTCTGGCCATGGTAGTGCACGTGGTAACCCAGTGCCTGCACGTCGGCCAGCGGGAACTGATCGTCGCTGACCTTGGTTTCCTGCAGGCCGATCACGTCCGGCTGGTGCTTTTCGATCAGCGCCGCCAGCTGGTGCGGGCGGGCCCGCAGGCCGTTGATGTTGAAACAGACGATCTTCATGGAAAGATAATCCCGGTAAAAGGCGCGATGCTAGCCGACATCGCCCGTCATCACCAGCGTGGCGGCCAGGCGAACCTGCTGCTAACGTGCTGGTGGGGGTGAACGAAGCGCGCAGGGGCACCTCCAAGGCACAGTATGCCCATTCCAGGAGGTCTGCCCGCAATGCCCGATACCAACGCCGCCCCGGCCCGTGTCTGCCTGCTCGATGATGGTTACAGCCGCGAGGCGCGTTCGCTGCTGTACAACGCCTACCGCCATGAACCCACCTTTGCCTATATTTTCGAGGCCCAGCGCCCAGGGTATGAGCGGCGTCTTCGGGTGATGGTGCGCGAATGGGTGCGCCAGCATTTCTACCTGCAACTGCCTGCCATCGGCCTGCTGGTGGAGGACCGCCTGATCGCCCTGGCACTGATCGTGCCGCCGCTGCGCCGGCTGGGCGTGGCCGACAGCTGGGCCTGGCGCCTGCGCATGATCCTGGGTACGGGCCCGCGCTGCACCCGGCGCTACATGGACTATCAGGCCGCGCTGGCTACCTGCCTGCCCACTGACCAGGTGCATGTACTGCCGTTGTTGGGCGTACACCCGCAGTTCCAGGGCAAGCACTACGGTGAGCAATTATTACAAGCTGTGCACGACTGGTGCGCGGACGACCCTGGCACCCAGGGTGTGGTGCTGGACACCGGCAACGAGCATTACCTGGCGTTTTACCAGCGTCAGGGTTATGAGGAAATTGGCGAGGTGGCTGTAGGCCCCATCCGGGAAAGGGTGTTCTTCCATCCGAATCCGGTCTCTTCAAATTCCGCTTTTGCCTGAACAGGCTGCCAGGCGGCTCACTTGAGCGCCTGGCTCTGGTAGCATTCGCCGCATGACGTATTCAGGAAGATTGACCTGGGGCCTGGTTTTCTGGGCCGCCAGTTTCGCAGCATGGGGCCAGAGCGAGTTGCTGGTGAAGGTAAAACCGGCCAACAAGGCGCTCAAGGCCAATGTCGAAGGCTATATAGGCACTTTGGGTGACCGCGATGAAGAAGCGCTTTTACGCTTCAGTCGCGGGGCAGAGGAGCAGGCGCGCAAAGCGGCGCAGGCACTTGGCTACTATCAGGCGCAGATCGATACCGAGGTCAAGCCCGCCAGTGACGCTGACCATTCCCCACAACTGATCATCCGCATTAGCCCCGGCGAGCCGATTCGCCTGCGTAACGTGACCGTGCGCATCGACGGCCCGGCCAGCGAAATGAAGGCCTTCCGCGTTCCCGACAGCAAGGCGTTGCGTGCCGGGGAACAACTCAACCATGGCCACTACGAGGATGCCAAGCGCCTGATCCAGAACCAGGCATCACGCTACGGCTTCTTCAGCGGCCGCTTTACCCGCCAGCGCCTGGCGGTCGACCCGCAGGCCGGCGTGGCCGATATCGAACTGGTCTACCAAAGTGGCCCGCGTTATCGCCTGGGGGCCGTCACCTTCGGTGGCGACACGCCACTGGACGACGACCTGCTGCACCGCATGGTGTCGTTCAAACCGGGGACTCCCTACGATTCTGAGCTGATCGCCGAACTGAACAATGACTTGCAGTCGAGCGGCTATTTTGAAGGTGTGCGCGTGGATGCAGCACCCACCGCCGCGGTGGGCGATGAAGTCCCTGTGGATGTGCGCCTGGAAACCCGCAAACCCCGCACCATGGGCCTGGGTTTGGGCTTCTCGACCGACGTCGGGCCACGCGGCAAGGCCAACTGGACTCGCCACTGGGTTAACCCACAGGGCCACAGCTACGGCTGGGAAACCGAGCTGTCGGCGCCGCGGCAGAACGTCGGCCTGTGGTACGACATTCCCCTCGACCCGCCCCTGACCGACAAGCTGCGCTTCGCGGGTGGCTACCAGAACGAGGAAATTGCCGGTACCGACACCCTCAGCAAACTGTTGACGGTCGGCCCCGAGTGGCACAGCAAGCTGCCCAGTGGCTGGCAGCGGGTGATATCGCTCAAGTACCAGCGCGAGGAGTATCGGCTGGGTGACGACTCCGGGCTGAGCAACTTGCTGATGCCGGGCGTCAGCTATTCCTTCCTGCGCAGTGACAACCGTATCGACCCGCATAACGGCTACCGCCTGCAGTTCGATGTACAGGCGGCCAAGGAAGGGCTGGTTTCCGATACCAACCTGTTGCACGGCAACGTGCTGCTCAAGGGCCTGACCACGCTCGGCCACAACCACCGCTTGCTCGGTCGCGTACAGTTCGGCGGCAGTGCGACCAATGGCTTCAAGAACAACATCCCGCCATCGTTGCGCTTCTTCGCCGGTGGTGACCAGAGCGTGCGTGGCTACGACTACCAGACCCTGTCGCCCAAGAACAGCGACGGTGACCGTATTGGCGGGCGCTACCTGGTGGCCGGCAGTGTCGAGTACCAGTATTCGCTGACCGAGAAGTGGCGGCTTGCAACGTTCGTTGACCAAGGCAACTCGTTCAACAACCTGGAGTTGCCCAGCCTCAAGACCGGGGTGGGCTTTGGTGTGCGCTGGGTGTCGCCGGTCGGGCCGCTGCGCCTGGACCTGGCCAAGGCGCTGGATGACGAAGGGGGCATTCGCCTGCACTTTTCCATGGGGCCTGAGCTTTGAAACGTGTGACCAAATACATTCTGCTGGGCCTGTTCGGGGTTGTCGCGAGCCTGGGCCTGGCACTGGGTCTGCTGGTGGGCACCGAGGCTGGCAGCCGCTGGGTGCTGGGCAAGGTGCCCGGGCTTGAAGTGACCGATTTTCAGGGGCGCCTGGCGGGCAGTTGGCAGGCCAGCAGGCTGCGCTGGGCCGATGGTGGCAGCACAGTAGAGGTACAGGCACCGCTGTTGGCCTGGTCGCCTTCGTGCCTGATGCGTTCCACCTTGTGCATTGACCAGTTGCAGGCGCAGCGTATCGACATGGCCTTTGCACCCAGTGCCGAGCCGGCCGACAGCGGCCCGCTGCAGCTGCCTGCGCTGCGCTTGCCGTTGGCCATCGAACTGGGTGAGGTCAAGGTCGGCCAACTGCGGCTGGACGGCAGTGACCTGCTGGGCGACTTGCAACTGGCGGCGCACTGGACCAGCACCGGCATGCGCATCGACAGCCTGCACCTGCAGCGCGATGACCTGAAACTGACCGTGCAGGGTGACCTGCAGCCCGAGGGTGACTGGCCGCTGCAACTGCAGGCTCAACTGCAATTACCGGCCGTAGAGGGCAAACCCTGGCAGCTGGCGCTGACCGCCACGGGTGATTTGCAGAAGACCCTGAAGCTGGCAGGCACCAGCAGCGGTTACCTCGACGCCACGTTGAACGGGCAGTTGCAGGCGTTGGCCGAGCACCTGCCAGCGACCTTGCAGATCCGTTCCGAGGCATTCAAACCAGCGGGCGCGTTGCCTGACACTTTGCAGTTGAACCAGCTCAAGCTCGATGCAAAAGGCGACTTGCTCAAGGGGTATCTGCTGTCGGGTACGGCCAGCCTGCCGGCTGAACAGTCGCCGATCGCCTTGGCCTTGTCCGGCCTGGTCGACAGTAAAGGTGCCAGGGTCGATGCCCTGGATCTGACCGCCAGCGACACCCAACGGCTCAAGCTGCAAGCCACGGCCGACTGGCAGCAAGGTTTGAGCGCCGATGCGCAACTGGACTGGCAGGACTTCCCGTGGTTGCGCCTGTATCCATTGGAGACGCCGCCCCAGGTTACGCTCAAGGCCTTCAATACCCAAGTGCATTATCGCGATGGCAACTATAAGGGTAGCTTCAAGGGCGACCTTGACGGCCCTGCGGGTGCATTCAGCGTGGCCAGCCCGTTCGAAGGCGACCTGAGCCAGGTGAAGTTGCCGCAGCTGGCGCTGACCGCCGGGCAGGGCAAGGCTGCCGGGCGTGTCGCCGTGCGTTTTGCCGACACACTGGCCTGGGATGTCGACTTGCAGCTTTCGGCGCTCGACCCTGCCTACTGGCTGGCCGAACTGCCGGGCACGCTGGCAGGGCCCCTACGCAGCAAAGGCGAGCTGAAAGGCGAGGCGCTCACCCTTGACGCGCAACTTGACCTGAAAGGCCGTCTGCGTGGCCAGCCGGCAGTGCTCAAGGCCGAGGCGCAGGGGGCAGGGCAGAGCTGGACGCTCGGTGTACTGGCTATCCAGCTGGGTGACAACCGTATCAACGGCAGTGGCAGCCTGCAGCAGCGCCTGGCCGGGCGAATCGACCTCGATTTGCCGCGCCTGGGCCAGTTGTGGCCAAGGCTGCAAGGCCAGGTCAAGGGCCGGCTTGATGTCGCCGGCACCTTGCAGGCCCCGCAAGGTACGCTGACTCTGCAGGGCCAACGGTTGGCCCAGGCCGAAAACCGCCTGCAGCAGCTGGGCCTGGAGGCCCGGCTGGACAACGCCCAGCGCGGTGTAATCGAACTCAAGGCCACAGGCATCCAGCTGGGCGACACCGCCTTGGGCACGCTGCAGGCCAACGGCAAAGGTGACATTCGCCAGCAAGCCTTGACCCTGGCGCTGGACGGCCCGCAACTCAAGCTCGACCTTGGGCTGGATGGCCAGTTGAGCAAGGGTGACTGGCGAGGGCGCCTGGCCAGTGGGCGTATTCAGGCCGGTGGCCAGGACTGGCAGTTGCAGGCGCCGGCACGGCTTCAGCGCCTGGCCAGTGGGCAGCTGGATTTCGGTGCCCATTGCTGGCGCTCCGGCCAGGCCAGCCTGTGTGGTGATGACCAGCGCCTGGCCCCCGAGCCGCGTCTGCGCTACCACCTCAAGCAGTTCCCGCTGGACAGCCTGGCCCAATGGCTGCCGAAGGACTTCGCCTGGCAAGGCCTGCTCAATGCTGATGTCAACCTGGACATCCCGGCCAGTGGCCCCAAGGGTACGGTCGTGGTCGATGCCAGTGGCGGCACTCTGCGTGTGAAGGATAAAGATCGCTGGATCGACTTCCCTTATCAGGCCCTGCGCCTGGACAGCACACTGGCACCACGGCGTATCGATACGCGCCTGGCGTTTCGCGGCGAGCGCCTGGGTGAGTTGAACGTCACGGCCCGGCTCGACCCGCTGGGCAAGAACAAGCCGTTGTCGGGTGATTTCCGCCTGGCCGGGCTGGACCTGTCGGTAGCCCGGCCGTTCGTGCCGATGGTCGAGCGGCTGGCCGGGCAGCTCAATGGCAGTGGCCGGCTTTCCGGTACGTTGCTGGCGCCGCAGGTCAACGGCAACCTGATGCTCAGTGGTGGCGAAGTCAGCGGCGCCGAACTTCCGGCCAGCCTTCAGGACCTGTCATTGCAGGCGCTGATTGCCGGCGAGCGCGTGCAGCTTGACGGCAACTGGCGCAGTGGCGAGGCAGGGCGTGGCCAGTTGAGCGGCAACCTCACCTGGGGCCAGGCACTGGGCATGGACGTGCGCTTGCAAGGCCAGCAACTGCCGGTCACGGTCGAGCCTTATGCCACGCTGGAAGTTGCCCCGGACCTGACCCTGCGCCTGATCGACGACAAGCTGGCGGTTACCGGCAAGGTACAGGTGCCCAAGGGCAAGATCACTGTTCGCGAGTTACCCCCGTCTACCGTCAAAGTGTCGGATGACACAGTCATCGTCGGCCACCAGACAGAAGAGGGCAAACCGCCCTTGGCGATGGCCATGGACATTGACGTCGAAGTGGGCCGCGACAAGCTGTCGTTCAGCGGCTTTGGCCTCACCGCCAACCTGCTTGGCCATGTACACATCGGCGATAACCTCGACACCCGTGGTGAGCTGAGCCTGGCAGATGGACGCTACCGTGCCTACGGCCAGCGCTTGACCATCCGCCGGGCGCGGCTGTTGTTCGCCGGCCCGATTGACCAGCCGTATCTGGATATCGAAGCCATCCGCAAGGTTGACGATGTCATTGCCGGTATCCGCCTGAGCGGCAGTGCCGAGCAGCCGACCACCAAAGTGTTCTCGGAACCGGCCATGAGCCAGGAGCAAGCGCTTTCATACCTGGTGTTGGGCCGACCGTTGGGCACGTCCGGCGAAGACAACAACATGCTCGCCGAAGCGGCCTTGGGCTTGGGCCTGGCCGGTAGCGCCGGCATTACCGGCAGCCTGGCTTCGAGCCTTGGGATTGACGATTTCCAGCTGGATACCGAGGGTTCTGGCAACACAACCAGCGTGGTTGCCAGCGGCAATCTGACCGAGAAGTTGAGCCTGCGTTACGGCGTGGGCGTGTTCGAGCCTGCAAACACCATTGCGTTGCGCTACAAACTGAGCAAAAAGGTGTACCTGGAAGCCGCCAGCGGGTTGGCCAGCTCTTTGGACATCTTCTACAAACGCGACTTCTGAAGGGGGACGGGGCGGTCGTCAGCGGACGGTGGCTGCCTCGATGAACTCATTGGTGTCGGACGAGGGTGGGGCAGCGGGAGCACGTACCGGGACAATCAGGCTGGTGTATTCCTCGATCAGCCGGTTCAGGGCTTCGGGTGGTTCGCTGGCCTGGAACTGCATGCGTATCTGCACTTCGTCAGGGTCACGGCTGTCACCCTGACGGCCCTGGCCGCCGATGGTGACCTTGAAGCTGGCGGCCTTGTTCTCGCCTGCCGTCAGCAGGGCCTGCTGCGCTTCAGTACCTTTGACCCGCACCGACAAGTCGACCTGCATACGCTCCAGGGCCAGGCCTTTGGGCGACACCAACGCAAACAGGGGAACGCGCATGATGTGCTGGCCGTCCATTGCCACTTCGACCATCTTGGCCTTCATGGGAGCGCCCAACGCCTCGGTGTCGCACTCGAAAAACTGGTCGAACAGGTTGATGTATTGCTGTGCAATCAAGCTGTTGGTGGCGCTGGCGGCTTCTTGCAGGCCACGGGTGATTTCGCGCAGGTCGATGGAGGTCATGGGGGCGGGGGGCTTTTGCAACGATTCGACTCCTCAAGCCAGGTGGTGCCCCTCCCGATGCGGGCAGGAGGGGTGGATGGGGCACTCAAACGTCTCACGGCACCGGTGGGCCTTCCGGTTTTGGCCCTTTCAGGGTATCTGCCTGGGAAATCTCGTCCGGGCTTTCCAGTGCGGCGGTTCTGACAACGGTTGGCTTTGTCGCCGCGTCAGTCAGGAACTCGATCACCCTCATCATCGCTTCGGGCGGCTCCTGGCGCTTCAGGGTGGTGTTGAAGGCATAGCGGGCGCGTGTATCCGTCTTGCGGGTTTGCGTGGACTTGTGGCTGACGCTGCCTTTCACGTTCAGCTTGAACGGCCCCCAGCCCAGTGAGCCGGTCGCTTCTGCGTTCATGTCCTTGCTGGATGTATCCTCCGACATCTGGTTGATTACCAGTTCGAACTCTACGTTGCCCTCTTCAATCGAAATGTTCGGGTGCGTAATGGCAGCCAGCAGCGGCACTTTCATGGTCTTGCTGACCACGCCTTTGTATTCGCCCTGTTCATCGACGATGGTTTCGTCGTAGTCGAACTGGATGGCGACCGCCTTGCCATCCTGGACGCACACCTGCATCAGGAAGTCGGCGTACGATTTGCTGGCGGTTACCTGCGCCTGGACCATGGCCTGCAGAGGGCCGGCGATCATGCGGTCCATCGGCAGGGCGTTGATGACCGAGCCAATAAGGCTGTTGTCTATCGACATATCGGGATGCTCTTTCTAGTGGGGTAAGGAAGCCGCCAATGGCGGCCACGGTGCAGTGGCATCAGCGAGCGCAAGGCTCCTGGCGCCGAATGTTGCCGATCTGGCGCAGGCTCAGGCCGTACTTGTTGGCCAACAGGCTGCGGGACAAGCCGTTGGCGCTCTCCTTCTGGATTTGCTGGTTGCGCAGCTGGCGCAGGAAGTGGTCAGCCTTGGGGATCTCCAGGGCGACCCCGGCAAAGCGCTTGATCAGCGCATCGAGCGCATCGGCCGGCAGCACGTCGGCAAGCTTGGTACGCTCGCGGTGCTTGGGGATGTACTTGGGCCTGCCGCCAAAGGCGCAGGTCAGCTGGTAGGCGTTTTCGATGCCGATGCAGTCGATCAGGGCCTGTAGCGAGTGGGGCAGTTGGCTGATATCGATCTGGCTCAAGTCTGGCGTTTGCATATGGCGCTCCTTCGGGATGGGTGGGATGTGCGACCCGATCACCCGCGGCGGTATGTCGAAGGTGTGAGCAAATTCTGTGCGACTGCCAAGGCGCGTCGCTAGGCGGCATATGGGTTGGGAGTTGTAGCTTCGGTGAACAGGTTTTGCAGGCAGCGATATCCGGTGCTGTAGGAAATGGCATCGACATTTGGCGGGGACTGGTGATTTCTCATCTGATCATGGCAATGGTTGTGGGATGGGGCCGGTAACCTTCACTCGCACGGATAGCTGCTCAGCAAGCTGGCGCTACCCAGGTAGGCTTGAGGGGTGGCGCGCATGCCCTGGGGCAATGTGCGCCAGTCAACCAGCAGGCACAGCGCATGCAGGGACTGGCCGTTGCGCTGGCCGATGACCTGGCCCGCAAAGTGGCGGCGGTACAGGGCCTGGGTCTGGCGCTGAGCCTGGACCTGATCGGCCTGGGCCAGGGTTTGCCGGGCCAGGTCGGGTAGCCGGGCCGCAGGCACGCTGAAATGGACCGGCGCCGCATTGGCCTGCAGGTACCCGGCCTGGCGCACGCGTTGCCACAGTTGTTGCCATTGGCTGCTGCCGGCATGGGCAGCCAGCTCGCGCCCCAGTTCGAGCAGGTGCTCGGCGGGTGTTTGCCGGGTGTCCAGCGCATGAAGGGAAAAGGGGGTCAGAAACAGCGAAGTGAACAGCAGGGGTTTGTACATGGTGACTCCGGCCTGGGTGCTTGGGAGCCTCATGCTTTCAGGCTGACCCCGCCCCACCCAGCAGGAAATGCAGCGCCGGGGGCGGTGGCCGTTGTATCATTGCCGCGGCTCGTTGCGAGCCTTTTGCCCCTGATGTTGCAAGGAACCTTCGATGACACACGTGCAGCGCCTGAAATATTCCCTTTTGATCATCCTGGTTGTACTGGGCCTGATGCTGGGCCTGTCCCACCTGCAGAAGCAGGGCACGATCAGTGAGCAGACCTTCCAGATGCTGGCCATTGCCATTGCGGTGGTGGTCGTGGTGATCAATGGCATCCTGCGGCGCAAGGTAAAGCCCTGACCTGTGCGGGCCGGCCAGGTCTGGCCGGCCATACGCTCAGCGCAGCGGTGTTTGCTCCAGCACGGCGCGGGCCTGAGGGTTCAGGCTGTAGCACTTGTCGCTGCCCAGCTGAATGACGCCTTCGGCGCACAGGCGCTTGAGTACTTCGCGCACGCTGAGGAACGACAGCGGGATATCCAACTGTTCCAGTTGGGCGTGCACACCGCGCACGCCAATGCTGCGGCCATTGCGGTCGGCGGCGTGCAAGGCGTCGATCACCTTGAGGCGAATCAGGCTGGTACGCAGGCCAAAGGTGCGCAGCAGTTCGCGGATCTGTTCGTTGCCGGTGCGTTCCTCAGCAAAAATGCCCTGTCCCTTGGGCGCTTTGCCTGGGACGCGCCCAGCCTGGATCGAGGGTTGCGGGTTGTACATGTGAATGCTCCTTTTCGTGGACGAACCCGAAATGTGGTTGCCTCACTTACTAGGACGAATGAGAACGCAAAAACTGCAACCCACTCGTGAAAAAAATGCCGCTTTCTCATCAAGACGTTCCATCGCCTTGTAATACGTAAAATTTTCATCTGGCCATTCGTCTGATCGGGATGACCCCCGAACCCGAGGAGTGCCCGTGTTTCCACTTTCCCGCCCCATGACTTGCGCTGGCCTGGCCGCCGCGCTGGTGGCCTTCAGCGTTACCGTTCAGGCGCAGCCCGACCTTGATACCAGTGCGCAGATCCGACGTACCAGTTACGGGGTGCCGCATATCGTGGCCAAGGATGAGCGTGGTCTGGGCTATGGTGTCGGCTACGCCTACGCGCAGGACAACTTGTGCCTGCTGGCCAACGAGGTACTGACCGTAAGCGGCGAGCGGTCACGCCATTTCGGTGCCGAAGGCAAGACCCTGGAACAGCGTGACAACCTGGCCAGTGACCTGTTCTTCACCTGGCTCAACAGCCCGGCGGCGGTTCGCGCGTACTTGCAGGCGCAGCCCGCGCCGGTGAAAGCACTGCTGGAGGGCTATGCCACCGGCTACAACCGGGCGTTGGCTGAGCGCCGCAGGCAAGGCTTGCCTGCCGAGTGCGGCAATGGCGACTGGGTGAGGCCCATCAGTAGCGAGGACCTGGTCAAGTTGACCCGCCGGCTGCTGGCCGAAGGCGGTGTCGGGCAGTTCGTCGAGGCGCTGGCGGGGGCGCAACCTCCAGCACAGACCAGCCAGCAGGCACCGGCTGGCTTCGGCGCCGCACTGGCGAGGCAAGAGCGCTTTGCCACGGAGCGCGGCAGCAACGCGGTGGCTGTAGGCGCGCAGCGTTCGGTCAATGGCCGTGGCTTGCTGTTGGCCAACCCGCACTTCCCTTGGATGGGCGGCATGCGCTTTTACCAGATGCAACTGACCATCCCCGGCCAGCTTGATGTCATGGGGGCCGCATTGCCTGGCCTGCCGGTAGTCAACATCGGGTTCAACCGGCACCTGGCCTGGACGCATACCGTCGATACGTCGAATCACTTCACCTTGTACCGTTTGCAGCTCGATCCCAAGGACCCGACCCGGTACCTGCTGGATGGCAAATCGCTGCCACTGGCGAGACAAACCATCAGCGTTGCGGTCAAGGCCGAGGATGGCAGCCTGAGCCAGGTAGAGCGGCAGGTCTACAGCTCGCAATTCGGCCCGGTGGTGCAGTGGCCTGGGCGCCTGGATTGGGATGCACAGGCGGCCTACAGCTTGCGTGATGCCAATCTGGACAACACCCGGGTGCTGCAGCAGTGGTACCAGATCAACCGTGCCGACAGCCTGGCCGCGTTGAAAGGCTCGGTCGAGCAACTGCAGGGCATCCCATGGGTCAATACCCTGGCGGTGGACCAAGGCGGCCGTGCGTTGTACCTGAACCAGTCGGTGGTGCCATACGTGGATCAGCCACTGCTGGACGCCTGCAGTAACCCGAAAGGGCAGGGACGCCTGGTGGTGCTGGATGGTTCGCGCAGCGCATGCCAGTGGAAGGTCGATGCGCAGGCCGCGCAACCGGGTATTTTCCCGGCGCGACTGCTGCCGAGCCTTGAGCGCGAGGACTTCGTGCAGAACTCCAACGACCCGGCCTGGATGGCCAACCCGGCCCAGCCGTTGACCGGTTATTCACCGTTGGTCAGCCGCAATGACCAGCCGTTGGGCATGCGCGGGCGCTTTGCCCTGCAACGCCTGCAGGGCACGGCAAAGCTGGGCGTGAATGACCTGCAGCGCATGGTGACCGACGACGAGGTTTACCTGGCCAGCCTGGTGCTGCCAGACCTGCTGCAGTGGTGCAAGGGCGCAGCCGTGGATGTGCAAGCCGTCTGCAGCAGCCTGGCGGCCTGGAATGGGAAGGCTGACCTGGACAGCGGCATTGGCCTGGTGCACTTCCAGAACCTGTTCAATGCCTTGGCCGAACACCCGGAAAGCTGGCGGGTGGCCTTCAACCCGGCCGATCCGCAGCACACCCCGCGAGGCTTGGCAGTAGAGCAAGCGGCCGTGAGCAGGCTGGTGCACGAGGCTGCGCTGGCTTCGCTCAAGGAGGTGAATGAAAGCGGCGTGGCGGGTGAGGCGCGCTGGGGGCAATTACAGCAGGCGCTCGATGGCACGCCGGTGCCGGGTGGCCCGCAGGCGCTGGGCGTGTACAACGCGATGTACAGTGTGCCGCACGGGCAGGGCAAGCGGCTGGTGGTGAGTGGTACCAGCTACCTGCAACTGGTCAGCTTTACCGACAAAGGGCCAGAGGCCCGTGGAATATTGGCATTTTCGCAGTCGAGCGAAGCGGCTTCAGCGCATGCCAGCGACCAGACCAAGGCGTTTGCGGCCAAGCAGCTGGCGGTGATTCCGTTTACCGAGGCGCAGATCACGGCTGATCCGGAATATCGGGAAGTGGTGATCAGTGAAAGGGACAATGGGGACGTGGTTCTGCAGTAAGGCATGCCGCCTCTTCGCGGGTAAACCCGCTCCTACAGGATTTACGCGTCCGTTGTAGGAGCGGGTTTACCCGCGAAAGGGCCGGCCCGGGCAACCCTGCAATCTCAGGAAAACTCGAAAGGCGCCAGCTGAAACCCTTGCTCGTCCACCTGCAAGGCCCAGCCCCGGCGGTCCCAGTCCCCCAGCACGATACGCCGTGCCGGCTCCCCATCGACCACCAGCTTGTGTATCGCCGGCCGGTGGGTATGGCCATGCACCAGCGTGCGCACGCCATGTTCCGCCATCACCTTGGGCACTTCCTCCGGCGTGACGTCGACAATCTCGGTAGACTTCATCCGCGTTTGCGTGCGGCTTTCGCTGCGCAGCTTGCGCGCCAGCTTGTAGCGGGCCGACAGCGGCAAGTGACGCAAGATCCACAAACTCAACGGATTGCGCAGTAACCGGCGCATCTTCATGTAGCCCAGGTCGCGGGTGCACAGGGTGTCGCCATGCATCAGCAGCACCTGTTCGCCGCCCAGTTCGATCACGCTGGGGTCACTCAACAGCGTGCAGCCAGCAGCGTCGCAAAAGGCCTGGCCAATCAGGAAGTCACGATTGCCGTGCATCAGGTAGATGGCCGTGCCGCTGTCGCTCAGCCGGCGCATGGCCTGGCAGATCGACTGCTGGAAGGGCGTCATGGCATCGTCGCCAATCCACGCTTCGAAAAAATCACCCAGGATGTACAGCGCCTTGGCGTGGCGGGCGCGGCCATCGAGCAGATCAAGAAACGCCCGGGAAATATCCGGGCGTTCTTCTTGCAAATGCAGATCGGAGATCAGCAGGATCACTCAATGATCTCGGCTTTCTCGATGATCACGTCGTCTTTCGGAACGTCCTGGTGGCCAGCTTTGGAGCCGGTGGCGACCTTTTCGATGGCGTCGACGATTTCACGGCCTTCGATCACTTCGCCGAACACGGCGTAGCCCCAGCCCTGCACGTTCTTGCCGCTGTGGTTGAGGAAGTCGTTGTCGGACGAGTTGATGAAGAACTGCGCCGAGGCGGAGTGCGGCTCCATGGTACGGGCCATGGCGATGCTGTACTTCTTGTTCTTCAGGCCGTTGTCGGCTTCGTTCTGGATGGTGGCGCGGGTTTTTTTCTGGCTCATGTTGGTGTCGAAGCCGCCACCCTGGATCATGAAGCCCTTGATCACGCGGTGGAACACGGTGCCATTGTAGTGGCCGTCCTTGACGTACTGAACGAAGTTTTCGGTGGTCTGCGGCGCTTTCTCGGCGTCCAGTTGCAGGACGATGTCGCCGTGGTTGGTGCTCAGTTTGACTTTGGACATGCTGAAACTCGCTTTTTCAAGGCAATCAGAAATTTAGGGTGCGCAGGGCGCGGGTTATTACCTGACGCAGGATCAGGTGATCGCGACACATGGCGCGCACTGGCCATTTTGCCAGGCTGCGGCAAAAAGCCGTGATAAATCACGCCAGTTTGTCCGGGCCCGACTGTCAGCAGCTTGACTGCTTCGGCTATGATAGGCCCTTTGATTCAATCGGCCTACCCAGGCCGGACACGTGCATTCAAGGATCCTATGAGCAAGCCCACTGCCGACAACGCGCCCAACGCCGCTGCCAAAGGCGCCCCCGCTGTCCCTGCGAACTTCCTGCGGCCGATCATCCAGGCCGACCTGGACTCGGGCAAGCACAGCAGCATCGTCACCCGTTTCCCGCCGGAGCCTAACGGCTACCTGCACATCGGCCACGCCAAGTCGATTTGTGTCAACTTCGGCCTGGCCAAGGAATTCGGCGGTGTCTGCCACCTGCGCTTCGACGACACCAACCCGGCCAAGGAAGACCAGGAGTACATCGACGCCATCCAGAGTGATGTGAAGTGGCTGGGCTTCGATTGGGCGGGCGACGTGCGCTACGCCTCCGACTACTTCGACCAGTTGCACGACTGGGCAGTCGAGCTGATCAAGCAGGGCAAGGCTTACGTTTGCGACCTTACCCCCGAGCAAGCCAAGGAGTACCGTGGCAACCTCAAGGAGCCGGGCAAGAACAGCCCGTTCCGCGAGCGCAGCGTGGAAGACAACCTCGACCTGTTCGCCCGCATGAAGGCTGGCGAGTTCAAGGACGGTGAGCGCGTGTTGCGGGCCAAGATCGACATGGCCTCGCCAAACATGAACCTGCGCGACCCGATCCTGTACCGCATTCGCCATGCCCACCACCACCAGACCGGTGACAAGTGGTGCATCTACCCCAACTACGACTTTACCCACGGCCAGTCGGATGCCATCGAGGGCATTACCCACTCGATCTGCACCCTGGAGTTCGAAGGGCATCGTCCGCTGTACGACTGGTTCCTCGACAACCTGCCGGTGCCGGCGCACCCGCGTCAGTACGAATTCAGCCGCCTGAACCTGAACTACACCATCACGTCCAAGCGCAAGCTGAAGCAGCTGGTTGACGAGAAGCACGTCGACGCCTGGGACGACCCGCGCATGTCGACCCTGTCCGGCTTCCGTCGCCGTGGCTACACCCCGGCTTCGATCCGCAACTTCTGCGAAATGATCGGCACCAACCGTTCCGACGGCGTGGTCGACATGTCGATGCTCGAATTCAGCATCCGTGACGACCTCGACCGCACCGCGCCGCGCGCCATGTGCGTGCTGCGCCCACTGAAAGTGGTCATCACCAACTACCCGGAAGGCCAGGTCGAGCAGCTTGAACTGCCGCGCCACCCGAAAGAAGACATGGGCATGCGCGTACTGCCGTTCTCCCGTGAGCTGTACATCGATCGCGACGACTTCATGGAAGAGCCGCCGAAGGGCTACAAGCGCCTGGAGCCGGCCGGCGAAGTGCGCCTGCGTGGCAGCTACGTGATCCGCGCCGACGAGGCCATCAAGGACGCCGACGGCAACATCGTCGAGCTGCGCTGCTCGTACGACCCCGACACCCTGGGCAAAAACCCTGAAGGCCGCAAGGTCAAGGGCGTGATCCACTGGGTGCCGGCCGAAGGCAGCGTCGAGTGCGAAGTGCGCCTCTACGACCGTCTGTTCCGCTCGCCGAACCCGGAAAAGACCGAGGAGGGCGGCAGCTTCCTGGACAACATCAACCCGGATTCGCTGCAAGTGCTCAGCGGCTGCCGTGCCGAGCCTTCGCTGGCCAAGGCCCAGCCCGAGGACCGCTTCCAGTTCGAGCGCGAAGGCTACTTCTGCGCCGACCTGAAAGACAGCCAGCCGGGCCGCCCGGTGTTCAACCGCACTGTCACCCTGCGTGACTCCTGGGGCAGCTGAGGAAACGCCGTGCTTACCATCTACAACACCCTGAGCAAAGCGAAGGAAACCTTCAAGCCGCTGGATGGCAACAAGGTGCGCATGTACGTGTGCGGCATGACCGTGTACGACTACTGCCACCTGGGCCATGGCCGCAGCATGGTGGCCTTCGACCTGGTCACCCGCTGGCTGCGCAAGAGCGGTTACGACCTGACCTACGTGCGCAACATCACCGACATCGATGACAAGATCATCAACCGGGCCAACGAGAACGGTGAAACCTTCGACGCCTTGACCGCCCGCATGATCGATGCGATGCACGAAGACGAGCGTCGCCTGAACATCCTGCCGCCAGACCAGGAACCGCGTGCCACCGACCACATCGCCGGCATGCACGCGATGATCCAGACCCTGATCGACAAGGGTTACGCCTACGCCCCGGGCAATGGCGACGTGTACTACCGCGTCGGCAAGTTCGTCGGTTACGGCAAGCTGTCGCGCAAGAAAATCGAAGACCTGCGCATCGGCGCGCGCATCGAGGTCGACGAAGCCAAGCAAGACCCGCTGGACTTCGTGCTGTGGAAGGGCGTGAAGCCGGGCGAGCCGAGCTGGGAGTCGCCATGGGGCCCGGGCCGTCCGGGCTGGCACATCGAGTGCTCGGTGATGTCCACGTGCTGCCTGGGCGAGAGCTTCGACATTCACGGCGGTGGCAGCGACCTGGAGTTCCCGCACCACGAGAACGAGATTGCCCAGAGCGAAGCGGCCACTGGCAAGCAGTACGCCAACGCCTGGATGCACTGCGGCATGATCCGTATCAATGGCGAGAAGATGTCCAAGTCGTTGAACAACTTCTTCACCATCCGTGACGTGCTGGAAAAGTACCACCCGGAAGTGGTGCGTTACCTGCTGGTGGCCAGCCACTACCGCAGCGCGATCAACTACTCCGAAGACAGCCTGCGTGACGCCAAGGGCGCGTTGGAGCGCTTCTATCACGCCCTTCGCGGCTTGCCACGCGTGGCAGCCAAGGGTGGCGAAGCGTTCGTCGAGCGCTTCAGCGTGGCGATGAACGACGACTTCGGTACCCCTGAAGCGTGCGCCGTGCTGTTCGACCTGGTGCGTGAGATCAACCGCCTGCGCGACAGCGACCCGCAGGCCGCTGCCGGCCTGGCGGGTCGCCTGCGCGAGCTGGGTGATGTGCTGGGTGTGCTGCAGCTGGAAGCCGATGACTTCCTGCGAGCGGGCGCCGAAGGCAAGGTCGATGCGGCCGAGGTTGAAAGCCTGATTCAGGCGCGGCTACAAGCGCGTACGGACAAGAACTGGGCCGAATCGGACCGTATTCGCGACCAGCTTACCGCGATGGGTGTGGTGCTGGAGGACAGCAAGGGCACCACTACCTGGCGTCTGGCTGACTGATCGGCGTACTGGGGCCGCAAAGCGGCCCCGGCTTTCACTTGCCAAGCCCCGCAAGCGGGCAGTGCAATACCAGCTTCGCCCCACCCAGCTCACTTTCCCCAATCTCCAGCCCGAACCCATGCAGGTCGAGGATCGCCGCAACGATCGACAACCCCAGTCCGAACCCGGCATGGCGATGGCCTTCATCGCTGCGATAGAACCGCTTCAACACCGCAGTACGCTCTTGCTCGGGAATACCCGGCCCGCTGTCCTCGATGGCCAGGTGCACGCCGTTATCGTCCTGTGTCGCGCAAATCCGCACTTGCCCACTCTCGGGCGTGAACTTGATAGCATTGCCCACCAGGTTGGCCAGTGCCTCGAACAGCAGTTCGCGGTCACCGTGCAGAGCCGGCAGCTGCGCGGGCTGGTGCAATTCCAGATGGATACCACCATCTTCGGCCAACGGCAGGTAAAAGTCGTGCAGTTCGACCAGCAAGTCATGCGGGTCCAGCTGAACGAACCCGGCGCGGCGCTGGCGGTCTTCCAGTTCGCTGATGCGTAACAACCCGCGAAAACGTGCCATCAGGGTGTCGGTTTCGCCAATGGCCTGGTCCAGCGCCTCGGCTTGAGCAGAGTCCACATCGCTCTGCTGGCGAATGCGGTACAGCTGGGCGCGCAGGCGAGTCAGAGGGGTGCGCAGGTCATGGGCAATGTTGTCGCACACACCCTTCACCTCATGCATCAACCGCTCGATACGGTCGAGCATGGCGTTGACGATGGCGGCCAGCATGTCCAGTTCGTCGCGCCTGGCCGACAAGGGCAGGCGGTGAGTCAGGTCACCCGCGACGATAAGCTCGGCCTGGGCCTGGATCGCGCGGATACGCTTTAGCGGCCGACGGCGCAACAAATACCAGCCTGCAAAGCCTGGAATCAGCGTCAAGGAGATACCCCAGAGCAGGGCATCGAGAATGATCCGGGTCACCACGAAGAGTGAGCCGTTATCGCGGAACAGTACCAGCCAGCGGCCATCTTGCACTTTGATCGCCACTGCATCGCAGCTGTCGCGGGGCAGGTGTGGGTCGTCGGCATCCAGGCAGCGTTTCAACTCATGGATCTTGCCGTCCAGCCTGAGCTCGGGGGGCAGGGTACGCACACTGCCGCCCATCGGGTTGAGCTGGGCGTCAAACAGGCCGTAGGCGTCGAAGCTGCGCTCTTCGAAGGCCTGGCTGGCGATCAGGGCGTCATCCAGCTGCTTGCCGCTCATGTGCGCGAACAGGTGTTGGCGTTGCAGCATGGAGTGGCGGGTAAGTTTGTTCAGGTAGCTGGATACCTCGAAATACAGCACCCCCATGAGGATGCTGCTCCAGGCCACGAACAAAAAGCTGTACAGCGCCAGCAGGCGGCTGGTCGAAGAACTCCAGCCTTTAGACGGGTTCAGCAATGGCATAGCCGGAGCCCCGCACCGTACGGATCAGCGGCGACTGGCCGGGGGAGTCGATTTTCTTGCGCAGGCGGCCGATGTGCACGTCGATCAGGTTGGTGCCTGGGTCGAAGTGGTAGCCCCAGACTTCCTCGAAAATCATCATCCGCGTGATCACCTGGCCGCTGTGGCGCATCAGGTACTCCAGCAGCTTGTACTCGGTGGGCAGCAGGTTAAGGGTGTTGTCTCCGCGGCGCGCCTCGTGGCTGATCAGGTCCAGCTGCAGGTCGGCGACCTGCAGGCGGGTCTGGGTCATGGGCACGCTGTTGCGGCGCAGCAATACCTCGACCCGCGCTGCCATCTCGTCGGAGGCAAACGGCTTGGTCAGGTAGTCGTCACCGCCGGCACGCAGGCCGCGCACCCGCTCATCGACGTCGGAGAGGGCGCTGATCATCAGGATCGGCGTGGCGATCTTGAGGCTGCGCAGGGTGGTAACGATGGTCAGGCCGTCGACCTCGGGCAGCATGCGATCGAGGGTGATCAGGTCATAGCCGCCGGCAATGGCTTTGGCCAGGCCTTCACGGCCATTGTCGGCCCAATCCACGTCCAGGCCGTGGCTGGTAAGTTCGGCGACGATTTCCTGGCCGGTGACGGCGTCGTCTTCGATGGTCAGTACGCGAGGCATGCTGGTTCCTGGGCATCTAGTAGAGATTTGATTGTGCCAAAGAATAGACAACCGGCGATTTAAGAAAAATTCATCTAGCGTGCGCCGATACCCTCGGCATGCATGATCTGCGCAATGATCGGCACCGGAGTCATCAGGTGCGAGCGCATCATGGCGCTGGCGCGCTTGGCGTCGCGGGCGAGAATCACCTCCACCAGTGCTGCATGCTCCTGGCGCTTGAGCTCCAGCGCCTGTTCGGAAAACACCGTCTGCGTCAGCCACAGGTGGCGATAACGCTCGGCCTGGTCGAATAGGTAGGTGCGCGCCTGCAGCAGGTGCTTGGAACCGCAGCCCGAGGCAATGGCGGTGTGAAACGCCTTGTGCCGTTCGTCCCACACATCCAGGCGCTGTTCGCGGGTTTTTACTTCCACGACCTTGGCCAGTGTATGCGAATGGGCCAGCACTGACGCCTCCCAGGCGTCATCACCGCGCTCGATGGCCAAGGCAATGATCATCGCCTCCAGGTTGGCGCGGGCATCGTAAATGTCGTTCATCTCGTCCAGCGACATGGGCGCCACCCGGTAGCCTTTCTGGCTGATGGCGTTGACCAGGTGTTCGGCCACCAGTTGCGAAAGCGCTTCGCGCAGCGGGCCCACGCCCAGGTCGTAGCGTTCCTTCAGGGCGCTCATCAACAGTTTTTCACCGGGCTTGAATACACCACGGATGATGTCCTTCTTGAGCCTCTCATACCCGCTGAATGCTGAGTTTTGTCGGGGGGCGAGCGCTTCCAAGATCCTGTTCCTCAAAACGTTTTGGCGATCATACCGAAACCGTCTGCGGACGAAAAACAATGGACAATAACGACTAATAGCTATGAAAAATAAAAATGTAGACATTCTGATTGAGTGGCGATATTTTTAGCTCGCCCGCACTGATCCAGGTCATCACTGGATAGCGCCAACCACCTTTTTGCCAGGACACTGCCATGAACGCCTTTACGCAGATCGACGAACTTGTGATGCCGCTGCCGCTCGAACCGCGTGGTTACACCATCGCCCCCTCGAAACAGTCGCCGCGCCTGCTGGAACTGACCTTTGCCCGCGAAACCGTCGAAGCTTTCGTCCAAGCCGTCGCCCAATGGCCAGTGCAGGCGCTGGAGTACAAGTCGTTCCTGCGCTTCCGGGTAGGTGAAATTCTTGATGAGCTGTGTCAGGGCACTTTGCGTCCGGTGCTGCTCAACACCATCCTCGACCGCACGACCGGCGGCATGCTGATCACCCCGATCGGCCTGGATGACGTGAGCCAGGCCGAGGACATGGTCAAGTTCACCACCGCCTGTGCACACCTGATCGGCCGTTCCAACTACGACGCCATGAGTGGGCAGTTCTATGCGCGCTTCGTGGTGGTCAACAGCGACAACTCCGACAGCTACCTGCGCCAGCCGCACCGGGTCATGGAGCTGCACAACGACGGCACCTTCGTGAACCAGATCACCGACTACGTGCTGATGCTGAAGATCGACGAAAAGAACATGGAAGGTGGCAACTCGCTGCTGCTGCACCTGGACGACTGGGAGCAGTGCGAGGAATTCTTCCGCCACCCCATGGCACGCCGCGAAATGCGCTGGACCGCGCCACCCAGCAAAAAGGTTGCCGAGGATGTGTTCCACTCGGTGTTCGACACCGATGGCGAAGGCCGCCCGACCATGCGCTACATTGATCAGTTCGTGCAGCCGGAAAACTACGAGGAAGGTATCTGGCTGAACGCCTTGTCCGACTCGCTGGAAGGCAGCGAGAAGAAGGTGTCGGTACCGGTAGGTGTAGGGAGCTTCCTGCTGATCAACAACCTGTTCTGGCTGCATGGCCGCGACCGCTTCACCCCGCACGAGGGCCTGCGCCGTGAACTGATGCGTCAGCGTGGTTACGTCGCCTTCCCAAAACCGCTGTACCAGCGCGGGCAATAATCAAGGGGGCCGGGCGGGCGCCCGCCCATGCGCTTTTGCAAAAAAACGATGCCACCAAGGCCCGCGCGGGCCTTGGTGAGCCAGCCAGGCAATGCCTGCGTGTGAGGTAAGGCTGTGTACGATTTCATCATTATTGGCGGTGGCATTGTGGGTATGTCCACGGCCATGCACCTGATCAAGGTCTACCCGGACGCGAAGATTCTCCTGCTGGAGAAGGAGTCCGGCCCGGCCCGCCATCAGACCGGCCACAACAGCGGTGTGATTCATGCCGGCGTGTATTACACCCCCGGCAGCCTCAAGGCGCGTTTCTGCCTGGAAGGCAACAAGGCCACCAAGGCCTTCTGCACCCAGCACGGCATCCGCTTCGATGAGTGTGGCAAATTGCTGGTGGCCACCAACGACCTGGAAATGCAGCGCATGAAGGCGCTGTGGGAGCGCACTGCGGCCAATGGCCTGGAGCGCTATTGGCTGTCGGCGGACGAACTGCGCGAGCGCGAGCCCAACATCGTCGGCATGGGTGGCATCTTCGTGCCGTCCAGTGGCATCGTCAATTACGCGCAAGTGACAGCTGCCATGGGGGCTGAGTTTCAGCGTGCCGGTGGTGAAATCCGCTATGGCGCCGAGGTGGTCGGCTTACAGGAGCAGGCCAGCGAAGTGATCGTACGCACGCAGCGCGACGAGTTCCGCAGCCGTTTCCTGGTAACGTGCTCGGGCCTGATGGCCGACCGCGTGGTGAGCATGCTGGGCCTGCGCACCGAGTTTGTGATTTGCCCGTTCCGTGGCGAGTACTACTTGCTGCCCAAGCAGCATAACCAGATCGTCAACCACCTGATCTACCCGATTCCTGATCCTTCGATGCCGTTCCTGGGCGTGCACCTGACCCGCATGATCGATGGCACCGTCACCGTTGGCCCCAACGCCGTACTGGCGATGAAGCGCGAGGGCTACCGCAAGACCGACGTCAGCCCTGGTGACCTGTTCCAGACCCTGACGACCCCCGGCATTCTCAAGGTACTGGCGAAGAACTTCCGCCCGGGCCTGATCGAGATGAAAAACTCGCTGTTCAAGGGCGGCTACCTCAAGCAGGTGCAGAAGTACTGCCCGAGCATCACCAAAGCCGACCTCACGCCGTACCCGGCCGGCGTACGCGCCCAGGCGGTGTCGCGCGACGGCAAGCTGATCGACGACTTCCTGTTCGTCAACACCGCGCGCAGCGTCAACGTGTGCAATGCGCCGTCGCCGGCCGCCACCTCGGCCATTCCGATCGGCGCCTACATTGTCGAAAAGGTGTGCGAGCAGGTCAGCCTGCAAGGGGGGCACTTCCCCAAGGCTGATCGTGCAGCCAGCCAGCGGGCTGCCAGCTGACACACCCGTAATACGTTTTGCGGTCTCCTCTTACTCAACCCGAACTGCCCTACTCACCATTTGGGGCAGGGCGGGCTTTTTCGCGCCTGCGTCGGTGATCCTGCCAGCCGACGGCCCCTTCGCGGGCATGACAAAAACAACAAGGTAGCGCCATGCAAACCCACAAGAACAATTTGAGTCATGGATTGAAATCACGGCATGTCACCATGCTGTCCATTGCCGGCGTGATCGGTGCAGGCCTGTTTGTCGGCTCTGGCCGTGCCATTGCTGAAGCCGGGCCGGCCACCATCCTGGCCTATATTCTGGCCGGTGGCCTGGTCGTGCTGGTGATGCGCATGCTGGCCGAAATGGCGGTTGCCTCGCCGGATACCGGGTCGTTTTCCACCTATGCCGACCTCGCCATCGGCAAATGGGCCGGCTACACCATCGGTTGGCTGTATTGGTGGTTCTGGGTGCTGATCATCCCGATCGAAGCCAACATCGCCGCAACCATCATCAATTCCTGGGTCCCGCAAATGGAGATCTGGGTATTGTCGCTGGTCATCACGTTGCTGCTGACCGCTACCAACCTGTTCAGCGTGAAGAACTACGGCGAATTCGAGTTCTGGCTTGCACTGGTCAAGGTGGTGGCTATCGTCAGCTTCATTGCGCTTGGCGTATGCGCCATTTTCGGTTTGTTGCCGGGTTCCGGCGTCAGCGGCGTCTCGCGCCTGTGGGACACCGGCGGCTTCATGCCAAATGGCTTCGGCGCAGTGCTCAGCGCCATGCTGATCACCATGTTCTCGTTCCTCGGCGCCGAGGTGGTGACGATTGCGGCAGCCGAGTCTGACGAGGCGGGCAAGCACATTTCCAAGGCCACCAATTCGGTGATCTGGCGGATCACGCTGTTCTACATCCTGTCGATCTTCATCGTGATTGCACTGGTACCGTGGACCGACCCGCGCCTGGCCACCGAAGGCTCATACGTTACGGTGCTGGATACCCTGGGTGTGCCAAATGCCAAGGCCATCATCGACTTTGTGGTACTGACATCGGTGACCAGCTGCCTTAACTCGTCGTTGTACACCGCCTCACGCATGGTCTATTCGCTGAGCCGTCGCGGTGATGCACCGGCTTGCGCCCAGGTGACCAGCCGCAGCGGCACACCGGTGGTAGCGGTGCTGCTGTCTACCGGCGCTGCGTTCCTGGCGGTGATTGCCAATTACCTGGTGCCGGCCAAGGTGTTCGGCTTCCTCATGGCAAGCTCTGGCGCCATTGCCCTGCTGGTGTACCTGGTGATCGCCGTTTCCCAGCTGCGCCTGCGCCAACGCTTGACTGCACAGGGCAAGACGTTGGGTTACCGCATGTGGCTGTTCCCGTGGCTGACCTGGGGCGTGATCCTGTTCATCAGCGGCGTACTGGTGCTGATGCTGTTCCGGCCGGATCACCGCCTTGAAGTGGTGTCGACCATGGTGCTGGCGGTGCTTGTGGTGTGTTCCGGCCTGCTGGTCACGCGGCGCCGGGCACGCGCAGTGCCGGTGAACAGCGTAGGGCAGGGCGCCTGACACGTCTGGTCTGAAGACAGACGAGCAAGTCGCATCAGGCTGTGAGAGGATGTCCGCCATTGCAGCCAGGACCCCGAACACAGCCTGATGAAGACACCCAAAAGAATCGAACCCCTGATCGAAGACGGCCTGGTCGACGAAGTACTGCGGCCGTTGATGAGTGGCAAGGAGGCCGCCGTGTACGTGGTGCGCTGTGGCAGCCAGGTACGTTGCGCCAAAGTCTATAAAGAAGCCAACAAGCGCAGCTTCCGCCAGGCCGCCGAGTACCAGGAAGGCCGCAAAGTGCGCAACAGCCGTCAGGCCCGGGCCATGGCCAAGGGCAGCAAGTACGGCCGCAAGGAAGCCGAAGACGCTTGGCAGAACGCCGAAGTGGCGGCGTTGTTCCGCCTTGCCAGCGCGGGCGTGAGGGTGCCCAAGCCCTACGACTTCCAGGACGGCGTGCTGTTGATGGAGTTGGTAACCGATGCCGATGGCGACGCCGCACCAAGGTTGAACGACGTGCACCTTGAAGCCGAGGATGCCCGCACGTTCCATGCCTTTGTCATTCGTCAGATCGTGTTGATGCTGTGTGCCGGGCTGGTGCATGGCGACCTGTCGGAGTTCAACGTGTTGCTGGGCCCGGACGGGCCGGTGATTATCGACTTGCCGCAGGCGGTGGATGCGGCGGCCAACAACCATGCCTTCAACATGCTGCAGCGCGATGTTGACAACATGGCCCACTATTTCGGGCGTTTTGCGCCGGAGCTGAAAAGCACCCGGTATGCGCAGGAAATGTGGGCGCTGTACGAGGCCGGTGACTTGCTTCCCGACAGCCCTTTGTCTGGGGTGTTCGAGGATGACGAACATGAAGCTGACGTGACGGGGGTCATGCGCGAGATCGATTCAGCCCGCATGGATGACGCCCGCCGCCGTGCCGCGCGCGCTGAGGCCGAGCATGGGCCGGCCAAGGCAGAAGAGCCGACGCCGCCCTGGCTTCAGTAATAGGTTGCCTGTACCGGCCTCTTCGCGGGCGTGCCCGCGAAGAGGCCGGTACAGGATAACCAGGGCGCAAAACAGCCATTGCTTTTGACGCAAGACAATATCTCGTCATTTGTCCTTTTCACTGGCGCGCCACAGGCATAAGGTATACGCCGTTCAAAATGCCCTGGAGCTGTCATGTCCAACCAATTCCCGTCCGTTCGTCCCCGCCGCTTGCGCCAGAACGAGTCCCTGCGCACGATCTTCCAGGAAACCGAATTCCGCCTGGAAGACCTGATCCTGCCGATCTTCGTTGAAGAGGGCATCGATGACTTCGTGCCGATCACCAGCATGCCCGGTGTCAATCGTATCCCCGAAAAGCTGCTGGCCCAGGAAATCGAGCGCTACGCCCGTGCCGGCATCAAGTCGGTGATGACCTTTGGCGTATCGCACAACCTGGACGCTGTTGGCAGCGACACCTGGAACGAAAACGGCCTGGTTGCGCGCATGTCGCGCATCTGCAAAGACACCGTGCCGGAAATGGTGGTGATGTCCGACACCTGCTTCTGCGAATACACCAGTCACGGCCACTGCGGCGTGCTGCACGACCACGGTGTGGACAACGACGCCACCCTGGCCAACCTGGGCAAGCAGGCGGTCATCGCTGCCGCTGCCGGTGCCGACTTCATCGCCCCGTCGGCGGCAATGGACGGCCAGGTACAGGCTATCCGCAGCGCGCTGGATGGCGCCGGTTTCCATGACACGGCGATCATGGCCTATTCGACCAAGTTCGCCTCGTCGCTGTATGGCCCGTTCCGTGAAGCCGGTGGTACCGCGCTGAAGGGCGACCGCAAGAGCTACCAGATGAACCCGATGAACCGCCGCGAAGCGGTGCGCGAGTCGCTGCTGGATGAGCAGGAAGGGGCAGACGTGCTGATGGTCAAGCCGGCTGGCGCCTACCTGGACGTGATCGCCGACATCCGCGCCGCGTCGCGCCTGCCGCTGGCGGCGTATCAGGTGAGCGGCGAGTACGCGATGATCAAGTTCGGCGGCCTGGCCGGTGCCATCGATGAAGGCCGGGTGGTGCGTGAAAGCATTGGCGCCATCAAGCGTGCCGGTGCCGACCTGATCCTGACCTACTTCGCCATGGACCTGGCCCGCGAAGGTATCTGATTGATAGGGCGCCGCTTTGCGGCGCCTCTGTTCACCTGTGCCCTGAAGCTGTGTAATACCCCTGTGGGAGCGGCTTCAGCCGCGAAGAGGCCAGCAAGCCGATTCACAAAAAATCGGTAAGCGCTGAATTATTTAGTGTCCCGTTGTATCTGAACCCTTAGAGCATTCATCGACAGGGATACGGGCATGAAACCTCGCAAGAAAAGCGTCCAGCCAATCGGCCTCAAGGACATCACCATCGTCGACGACGCCAAGATGAAAAAGGCGATCACTGCGGCGGCACTGGGCAATGCCATGGAGTGGTTCGACTTCGGCGTTTATGGCTTCGTCGCCTACGCATTGGGCAAGGTGTTTTTCCCCAACGCCGACCCCGGCGTGCAGATGATCGCGGCGCTGGCCACCTTCTCGGTGCCGTTCCTGATCCGGCCACTGGGCGGGCTTTTTTTCGGCGCCTTGGGCGACCGCTTCGGCCGGCAGAAAATCCTCGCCGCGACCATCGTGATCATGTCGCTCAGCACCTTCGCTATCGGCCTGATACCGTCCTATGCCAGCATCGGCATCTGGGCGCCGATTCTGTTGCTGCTGGCCAAGATGGCCCAAGGGTTCTCGGTGGGCGGCGAGTACACGGGGGCGTCGATTTTCGTCGCCGAGTACGCTCCCGACCGCAAGCGGGGCTTTCTCGGTAGCTGGCTGGACTTCGGCTCCATTGCCGGTTTTGTGCTAGGTGCAGGCGTGGTGGTGCTGATTTCTACCGTTCTCGGCGAGGAAAAGTTTCTGGAGTGGGGCTGGCGCCTGCCGTTCTTCCTGGCCCTGCCGTTGGGTATCATCGGCCTGTACCTGCGCCATGCGCTGGAAGAAACACCCGCGTTCCAGCAGCATGTCGACAAGCTGGAGCAGGGCGACCGCGAAGGGCTGGCCTCCGGGCCCAAGGTGTCGTTCAAGGAAGTGGCCACCCAGCATTGGCGCAGCCTGGTGACGTGTATTGGTGTGGTGATTGCCACCAACGTCACCTACTACATGCTGCTCACCTACATGCCCAGCTACCTGTCGCACAACCTGCATTACAGCGAAGACCACGGCGTGCTGATCATCATCGCGATCATGGTCGGCATGCTGTTCGTACAACCGATGATCGGCCTGCTCAGCGACAAGTTTGGCCGCCGGCCATTCATCATCGTCGGCAGCGTCGGCCTGTTCGCTTTGGCCATTCCGGCGTTCATGCTGATCAACAGCGGTGAGCTGGCGGTGATTTTCGCCGGGTTGCTGATCATCGCCGTCATGCTCAACTTCTTCATCGGCGTAATGGCCTCGACGCTGCCGGCGATGTTCCCCACGCACATCCGCTACAGCGCTCTGGCCAGTGCCTTCAACATATCGGTACTGATCGCCGGCCTTACCCCGACGCTCACTGCCTGGCTGGTAGAGAGCACCGGCAACCTGTACATGCCGGCTTATTACCTGATGGCGATTGCCGCCGTGGGCCTTGTCACTGGCCTGACCATGAAGGAAACCGCCAACAAGCCGCTGCGCGGTGCGGCACCGGCGGCATCGGACATCGAGGAAGCGCGTGAATTGCTGCAGGAGCACCACGACAACATCGAGCAGAAAATCGAAGACATCGACGCGCAGATCGCCGAGCTGGAAGCGAAACGCAAGGTGCTGGCTCAGCAGCACCCGCGGATCGACTGATCAGCGTGGCATGTAGCCGCGCTGCCAGGCGCGCGGGATGAACCGCGATACCAGGGCCAGCACACACGCCAGCGCGCAGCTGCCGGCCAGTGCCTGCAGGCCCAGGTGTTGTTGCAACCAGGCGCCGAGCGCGGCCCCCGACAGCATGCCGGCCCAAGGCACCAGTTGCACCCGCCAGCCGTTACGCCGCTCGCCCAGCAGCCAGCGCCCCAGGCCACGGCCGAAACGGGACAGGGCGCCAGTAACGTAGGTCAGGCCGATGGGCAGGCCGTTCACCTGTTCGACCACGGCATTGATCATGCCCATCGCCAGTGTGGCGGCCAGTAATGCCGGGAAGGTGGCTGCCAACGGCCACACGGCCGCGAACGCCAGCAGTGCGGCGACCACCAGCAACACGGGCCAGGCCCGGCGGTGAAAGCCGCGCGCCAGCAGTACGCCCAGCGCGTTGCCGGCGACAAAGCCCAATACCGCGCCACTCAGGCGCAGCACCAGGGCCAGGTCGGCTTCACTGATGGCCACCGCCAGGCGCGTGGTGTTGCCGCTCATGAACGACACGAAGTCACCCAGCGCCAGCAGGCCAATGGCATCGGTCATGCCAGCCAGCACCGACAGGGCGGCGACCAGGCCGAGGCCGACACGACCACGCAGGGTTTGCAGCCGCAGCCGCCTGGCCGTGCGCGCGGGAAGGGTATTGGGCAGCATGCGCAGACCTCAGGGCAGCAGTTTTTCGCGGGCCAGGGTGCCTTTGATGGTGCGCTCCACCACGTCGACCAGCACCATGGTCTGGTGATCGACCTCGATATTGAGCAGCTCGCCGGCCTTGTAGCGGGCGAAGGTGGTCTGGCGCAGGGTTTCCGGGATCAGGTTGATGGTGATGACATTGTCGTCGACATCGGCAACGGTCAGGCTGCAGCCGTTGACCCCGATGAAGCCGCGCGGGAACACGTACTTGCCCCATTCCGGCGGCATGCGAAACGTGATGAATGCACCGGTTTCCTTGATGGACAGCTCGACGATTTCCGCAGTGGTGGCGATGTGGCCGGCCATCAGGTGGCCGCCGACTTCGGCGTTCATTTTTGCCGAGCGTTCGATGTTGACGCCTTGGCCGGCCTTGAAATTGCGTAGGTTGGTACGTTCCAGGGTGGCGTTCATGGCGTCGAACCTGACCTGCGTACCGTGAATTTCGGTGACCGACAGGCAAGTGCCCTCGACACTGACGCTGGCGCCGATCTTCAGTTCGTCGAGCAGTTCCGGGGTGAGGTCGATGGTGAACTGGTTGTGGCCCGGGTAGGTGGTCACATCAAGCAGAGGGCGGACGGCCTGGACGATGCCGGTGTACATGGAGTTGCTCCTGGGCACAAAAAGAAATCACCCGAACGCTATGCCTCTGGTGCTGCAAAATCAAGGTCGGCCTCTGCGCGGGTTTACAAATGCCCGCTGCTGTTGACGATCCGCAGGCACAGCGCCTCGTACGGGTCCAGGTTCACCATCAGGCGCCCATCCTCGGTCAGGTCGCCTTCAACCGTCTCGTTGATCATGTCCACCACCGGCCCCGGCGTGAACCCGGTCAGTTGCAGTTCTTCCGTAATCACGTCCTGGCCAAAGTTCAACGCGCTGATCTGGATACCCCGCCCGGCCGGCAATTCGTGCACCATCACCAGCAACCCCGGGCTGCTGACTTCAGGCACCAGCACCTGGCGGCTGGTGGCGATGCCATAGGCCTGGCGTACGGCCAGCAGTTTCTTCACCTTGCAGGCAAACGAGTCGCTGTTTTCCAGCTGGCTGTCCAGGCTTCCGTACAGGGCGCGTGCACGGGGCATGCCGCGCACCGATTGCTCGGCCTGCGTGTCCAGCCCGGCCAGGTCGTAACCGCCCCGGTGAATCCAGCGGGTGTCGCCATCGAGCATGCGCTCGGCCACCGCGTCGGCAGGCAAGGGCAGGGCACCGACCAGGTCCCAGCCAGACAACGCGACCACCCCCGGCTGCATGGCGTTGTACATGACCAGTAGCAGGTGCACCTTCTGGATCTGTTCGATTTCTGCCGTGCCGATCTGCTCCAGGTCGCGCAGGCCCAGTGCTGCGGCGATCAGGCTGGCCGTGGTGCAGGCGATGCCGTTGGTGACGAAGCGCAGGTTGTACGGCGCGTGCTCGCCCGATAGTCGTTCGTAAATCTCTTCACGGATGTGTTCGCGCAGGATGCTGCCGGGCAGCGTCTGGCCCTTGTACAGGTACATGTCATGGGCGTGCAGGGTCCAGAAATGCACCAGTTCCACGGTCAGCTCGTCATGGTTTTGCAGGGCATGGATCAGCGAAGCCGGGTCGATGCCGAAGGCGTGCATTTCCTTGAGCATCAGGCGCAGGAATGCAGTGTCGCCGGTCAGCAGTGCATGCTGGTAGGCCGGCCGGGTAATGAAATCGTAGGACAGGTCGGCGCCGCCCTTGGACATCTGTGCGATGTCGTCCAGGGTGAGGTTAAGCTCCTGGAAGCTGAAACCGCCGGCTTTGCGGATCATACCGCCGATCAGCTGATTGCCGACAATCGACAGGGGGTGGCTTTCCGACCAGGCGGTGTCGCTGGCCCGTGTTTCCACGCCGAGAAAGCCGTTGGCGTCCAGGCGCAGGCCACGGGCGCCCAGGCAGTCCAGGGCGTGCAGGGCATCGCCAATGATCATTTGCTGGGCGGCGAAGGTCGGGTCCAGCCAGTTCAGAGACGGCTGGCCTTCCTTGAAATAGTGCAGGTATACCCAGCGCCGCGTCTTGCCGTCCACGCCGGTAACCGGTGGTGTAGCGCTCCAGTCGGTTTCCTTCACTCCTGGCTCGAAGAAGATGACACGTTGCAGTTGGCCGACGATGTAATGGCGGGCCTTGAGCTCATCGCACTGGGCCGGCAGCAGGTTGACCGCGTCACGGCCGGCGGGCACTTGCGGCAACAGCGGCCAGTCTTCCTCGCGTATTTCGACCATGTGGTACAGCCCCGGGTACGGCCCATGTGCCAGTTCTGCCAAGCGGAAGTCAGCACCCTTGCCGGTGTGTGAGGGGATCAGGTCGTCGATGGTCACTGCGTTGTGCGCCGCGGCCATGCGGCTCATCTGGATCAGTTCCTGCTCACTGCCGTACAGAGGGTCGATGTCGAAGCTGATGCGGTCGAAGTTGCCGTCCACGCTGGGGGTGAGTTCGCGACCGCGAATACCGCCGGACAACTTGATCGGACCGGTGTGCAGGCCCTGGATGCCGATATCCGACAAGCGCTTCCACAACGCTTCGTGGGCCAGGGCGCCGAGCACCGAGCAGCCTGGCGGGGCGATGATGGCGTCGGGGTATACCGTCAGCCACACCGAGGCGATTTCGGTGGCGCGGCGGGGCTGGGCTTCGGCGTACGGCTGCTGCCACAACCGGGACTGGCCTGAATACAGGCTGGCGCGCGCTTGGGAGGCCTTGAGCATGGCGCGGTCTTCGAGCCATTTGACGTATGACGGGTCGGGCTGGGTCATTTCGCGTCCTCTTTGCGTGTCGGCACCGGCTCAGGTTATGACGGCATCGTTGCCTGATCGTTCGGCTGGGAGCTGTTTCAGGTGCCGCTGCAGCTGACGATCAACGCCGCGCCGACAACTGCTGCGGCGCCAGAAATGCATCATGAAAGTAGTTACGCACGGCCTGCATCGCCGGGCTGAACGTCCGCTCCCGGTGCCAGGCCAACCCCACGCTCATCGGTGTAACCGGGTCGCTGATGGTCACTGTCTCGATGCGTTTGCCCTCCAGCGACCAGGGCCGGTGTACCAGGTCTGACAGGATCGCCACGCCACTGCCATTGGCAACCATGCTGCGCACAGCTTCCACCGAACTGGTCCGCACCCGCACGCTTGGCCGCTGCCCGGCGTGTTCCCAGTAGCGCATGGCGCTTTGCTCGGCTTCGTCCACGGTCAGCAGAATGAACGGCTCACAGGCCACGTCGGCCAGGCTTACCGACGAGCGCTCGCACAGCGGATGGTGGCCGGGCAGCCATAGCCGGCGCTCGGAGTTGAACAGCGTCTCGGAGACGATATCGGGGTGGGTGAGGTTGGCGGTGAGCACTACCGCCATGTCGAAACGCCCCTCCAGCAAGCCTTGCTCGATGGCACTGCGCTCTTGCTCGTACAGCTCCAGGGTAACGTCCGGGTGCCAGTGTTCAAGGCGCTGCAGGTGGTGAGGCAGGAAGTAGCCAATCACGGTGTAGCTTGCCGCCAGGCGCAGCAGGCCGCTTGCACGCACGTTCGGCAGCGGGCTGTTCAACGCGTCATCGACACTGCGCAGAATCACATAGGCGCGGTTCAGAAAGTGCCGACCAGCCTCGGTCAGGTTCATGCCCTGAGCCGAGCGCTGGAACAGCAGCACGCCAAGCATGGCTTCCAGTTCCTTGATGGCCGTGGTTACCGCCGACTGGGAGATATTCAGGTGGATCGCTGCCTGGGAAATCTGGCCGATTTCGGCGGTTGCGACAAAATAGCGGACCTGGCGCAGGGTCAGTGACACGGTTGGCTCCTGTGGTATCTGATTTTCAGAAGACACCCTATCTGTTTATAGATCTTCCCAAGGGGGTGTGGAGAATCTAACGTGGCTTGCATGCAGTCACAAGCGCCAGGAGAAACAGTCATGCAGGTGGTGGATTTCAACTCGGACATGGGTGAGGGGTTTGGCCCGTGGACCATTGGCGATGGCGTCGACAACGAGCTGATGGGCCATATCAGCACGGCGAACATCGCCACGGGTTTCCATGCCGGCGACCCTGGCACCATGCGCCGCACCGTAGAGCGGGCCAAGGCGTTGGGCGTTGCAGTGGGCGCCCACCCGGGTTTCCGAGACCTGGTGGGCTTTGGCCGCCGGCATATCAATGCCCCGGCCCAGGAGCTGGTCGACGACATGCTTTACCAACTGGGTGCACTGCGAGAAATTGCCCGTGCACAAGGTGTGCGCCTGCAGCACATCAAGCCGCACGGTGCGCTGTACATGCACCTGGCGCGCGACGAAGAAGCCGCCCGCCTGTTGGTGGAAAACCTGCGGGTGATCGAGCCGGAGCTGTTGCTGTACTGCATGCCGGGCTCGGTGATCTGCCGTATTGCCCAGGACCTTGGCCAACCGGTGGTCCGCGAGTTCTACGCCGACCGCGAGTACGACCTGAGCGGCTCTATCGTCTTTACCCGCAATGTGCGTGGCTACGACCCCACGGCGGTTGCAGAGCGGGTACTGCGTGCTTGCCAGCAAGGCGTGGTACGTACGGTAGAAGGCCAGGACCTGGCCATCGCGTTCGACTCCATCTGCCTGCACAGCGATACCCCCGGCGCGCTCGACCTGGTAGAAGCCACGCGCAAGGCGCTGGACGCAGCCGGTATCGTGGTGCGTGCGCCACGTTGAGCCCATGAGGCATCCGGCAGGCACAAGCCGGAGCCCGTATAGGTTGTTTTCGCCTGCCTTTCTATAAAGATTCCAAAAAAGGAACAGTCATGGCCGAATCGCTTGCTACAACCCCGATCCGCTACAGTTTCGGCGCCGACGAGCACCTGTTTGCCGAAGTCAGCGACAGCATGTCGCTGGAAGCCTTCTTCAAGGGCATGGCCGTCACCCGCGCCGTAGAGCGCCTGGCCCTGGAGGGCGTGCTGGACGTGTGCCTGGCCAACGCCTCGTTCCAGATCCGCTTCGACCCGGACCGTATCGCCCCCGATGCACTGCTTGAAGCCGTGCGCGGTGCCGAAGCGCAGGCCGTGGCCGAGCGTTCGTTGCAGACGCGAATCATCGAGATCCCGGTGCTGTACAACGACCCCTGGACCCACGAAACCCTGATGCGCTTTCGTGACCGTCATCAAGACCCGGCCAGCACCGACCTGGAGTACGCGGCACGTATCAATGGCCTGGCCGATGTCGAGGCATTCATCGCCGCGCACAGCGGCGCGCCGTGGTTCGTGTCGATGGTCGGCTTCGTTGCCGGCTTGCCTTTCATGTTCCAGATGGTCGAGCGCGACCGGCAGTTGCAGGTGCCCAAGTACCTGCGCCCGCGTACCGACACACCCAAGCTCACCCTGGGCCATGGCGGCTGTTTCGGCTGCATCTACTCGGTGCGCGGAGCAGGGGGCTACCAGATGTTCGGCGTTACCCCGGCACCGATCTACGACCCGCAGCAGACCTTGAACTACCTGAAAGCGCATATGGTGTTCTTCCGTCCGGGTGACATCGTGCAATTCAAACCCATCGACCGCCGTGCCTATGACCAGGCCGTGGCGGATGTTGAAGAAGGCCGCTTCGACCTGCGCATTCGCCCTGTGGCGTTTTCCCTGGACGCCTTCCTCGCCGACCCGGTCGGCTACCCCAAATCGCTGCAGGAGGTATTGGCATGATCAAGGTCCTCAAACCGGGCTTGGCGACGTCTGTGCAGGACTTGGGGCGCGAAGGCTACTACCACTTGGGTATCCCGCCGTCAGGCGCCCTCGACCAGTACGCCCTGAGTGCGGCCAACCACCTGGTGGGCAACCCGGCCGGCGCCGCAGGCCTGGAGTGCGCGCTGGTGGGGCCGGAACTGGCGTTCCAGCAGGACGCACTGGTGGCCGTATGCGGTGCGCAGATGCCAGCGTTGCTTGATGGCCGCGAGCAGCGCCCGGACACGGCGTTTGCCGTACGTGCCGGGCAAGTGTTGCGTTTCGGCTTTCCCACCGCAGGCGCGCGGGCTTACCTGGCGGTGGCCGGTGGCATCGATGTGCCCGAGGTACTGGGTAGCCGTTCCACCTACGCGTTGGGAGCGTTGGGCGGCTTCCAGGGGCGCAAACTGATGGCGGGCGACCTGCTGCCGGTCGGCATGCCCAGCGGCAAGACCCGCGCGGGTGCAAGCCTGCCCATGGCCCTGCGCCAGGCCTTGGGCGGCGAAGTGGTGTTGCGTGTGGTGCCGGGGCTGTACTTTCACCGCCTTACCGAAGCAGCAGCGCAGAGCTTCTTCACTGAAGCCTGGACCGTCGGCTCCGAAGCGGACCGTATCGGCTATCGCTACAAAGGCGGCAGTGCCTTGAGCTTTCAGCCACGGGAACAACCGTTCGGTGCGGGGTCGGATCCGTCGAACATCGTCGACAGCTGCTACCCGATCGGCTCGATCCAGGTGCCGGCAGGGTTGGAACCGATCATCCTGCACCGCGATGCCGTGTCGGGTGGCGGCTACGCCATGATCGGAACAGTGATCAGCGCCGACCTGGACCTGATCGGCCAGATGCAGCCCAACCAGCAGGCACGGTTCTTGGCGGTGACCTTGGACCAGGCGCTGGAGGCGCGGCGTTCGTACAAGAAGAAGCTGGCTTGCCTGGCCAGGCTCTTCGGAAATGTTTAGAAACTAGACGAAGAGAAGGATCCTACAACCGGTTAGGAAGCCCCAGACTCCTTGAAGAATTGATTCCCCGATAGTGTGCCTGTCTTCAGCCTGCTGGAAGACAAGGACCACTTCATGCCCGGCCCACTCGATATTCCTCCGGTACAACCTGGGGGCGCTGCCGATGCCCGTGATGTAACCGAAAACACCCTGCACGGGATGCTCGATGGCCCGCAGGAAAGCGGTTCGCCTTACCCGGCCGACGAGGGAAGGCGAGCCGATCACCCGGATTACGAAGGTTACCCCGCCGACCCGCAGTTCCAGCTACGTGGCGGCTTCAAAAACCTGATGCTCGATGCGGCAACCCCGCTGTTCGGCCTGGTCATTCGCCTGCGTACGCTGGATGACCTGCCCAACATCGCC
>PJUB01000093.1_pt1 | contig 70321 bp, 72 predicted proteins | sample 1512141 | NCBI WGS metagenome assembly PJUB01 (sample SAMN08177677, study PRJNA422409) | Soil metagenome, whole genome shotgun sequencing project. | isolation source: Soil enriched on filter paper: alkali lignin treatment | place: USA: Madison | collected 2015-01-15 | reverse complement strand
GCCGAGTGGCACGGAAACAACCGTGCCCACAGCGATGCCACTGAAGATAATGGAAAGTGCGCGTGGGACTAGCCTGGCCGGAACCAAGCGCATCGCAACCGCGGCCGCCATGCCCCAGAAACCACCCAAGGCAAGGCCCAGAAGGACTCGCATCGCCAACAGCATCGGCAGGCTCGAGGAAAACGCCACCAGCAGATTGGAGGCGATCATCAATACGGTGAATCCAAGCAAGACCAGCCGGCGATCAAGCCCGCGTGTCAGGCGCGGCACCAACAAACCGGCGAACAGCGCTACAACGGCCGTTACGGTGACGGCTTGGCCGGCAAGGGCCTCCGACACCCCAAGATCCGCTGCCATCGGGGTCAGCAGGCTGGCGGGGAGGTATTCCGCGGTGAGCAACCCGAACACGCCCATCGCCAGAGAAAAAACGGCTACCCACGCGGGCGTGTTCACCTCCTGAGCCCCTGCATCCTTCACATCACTTCTCATTTCAAACGACTCCCGAATATCTATCTCAGCCACGAAGTCTAGGGCCGCATTCCAGGATGATCTATGATAGTAAGTCCTGATTTTTTAACCGAAACACCTGAAATGACAGAAAGCCGCTCCTTTGCTCTGTCGTCCGACCTCATCAGCGAGCTGCTAACAGGCATGCGTTTGCGCGGGGTGCAGTACCGCCGCGTTCAAACGGGTCCATCGTTCGGCTTCGATTTCGACACCAGGCCTGGATACGGATATTTCCACTACCTCGCGGTCGGCAACGCAGTCCTGCGTACGCATGACGGTGCAGTTCATGAACTCACCGCCGGCAGCGCCGTGTTTTTGCCGCAAGGCGGCGGACATAAGCTCCTTTCCGATCCGAACGCCTCTTTCCAGCCGATCGACACGTTCGACGTGGCGCCATTGGGCGAGGCTGTCAGTGGGGTCGATACTTGCCCCAGTACACATTCGTCGCCCAGCGCCGTCCTCTTCTACGGCTGCATGGAGTTCGACCTGGGCGGTATGCAGGGACTGGCAAAGCTGATGCCGGATGCCATGGTGGCCGATACGGACGGGACGAAGTATCCCGGCTTGCGCGAGATCCTGGACGCCATGAAGCGTGAGATATGCTCCGGCCGCATCGGCTTCGCTGGCATCCTGGCGCGGCTTGCAGAGGTGGCGGCAGCGATGATCACGCGTGGGTGGATTGAATGTGGTTGCGAGAGCGCTTCCGGACTCGTAGCTGCCTTGCGCGACCCCCGTCTCGCCCGCGCCATCTTGGCGTTGCATCGCTCGCCCGGTAAGGAGTGGACAGTCGCGGAGCTGGCCGCAGAATCGCATGTTTCTCGATCGGTCTTTGCCCAACGCTTTCAGGCGACCCTGGGAGTTCCGCCTCTGCGCTACGCGACAGAACTCAAGATGCGCCTCGCCAACCAATGGCTGACTCAGGACAGGCTGTCGATCGATGCAGTGGCGCATCGTCTGGGCTATACCTCGCAAGCTGCGTTCAGCCGGGCGTTCAAGCGCATCAGCGGCCAATCGCCAGGCGCGACGCGGCGAATGGCGGCATAACCAACACACGCTTCTTCTCATGCCCGATGTAGAAATGGCCGCGCGAGCGGCCATTTCTACTTTCACGAGCAAGATTGCGACAAGAACCAAGTAAATGGCGGTAGAACGATGCTGTTCACGTTGCGACCGACTTTATTCCGCGCGACCGACTTTATTTCTCGTTTTCACGGCGGAGCATTTCACTCGCGCGTCATTCCACCGTCACGCTCTTGGCCAGGTTTCGCGGCTTGTCCACATCCGTGCCTCGTGCGCAGGCCGTGTGGTACGACAGCAATTGCAGCGGCACCGTGTGCAGAATCGGCGACAGCTTGCCGTAGTGCTCGGGCATGCGGATCACGTGCATGCCTTCGCCGCTCTGGATCTTGCTGTCGGCGTCGGCAAACACGTACAGCTCGCCGCCGCGCGCGCGCACTTCCTGCATGTTGGACTTCAGCTTTTCCAGCAGCTCGTCCTTGGGCGCGATGGTGACGACGGGCATGTGCTCGGTCACCAGGGCCAGCGGGCCGTGCTTGAGTTCGCCGGCCGGATAGGCCTCGGCGTGGATGTAGCTGATTTCCTTGAGCTTGAGCGCGCCTTCCAGCGCAATCGGATAGTGCATGCCGCGGCCCAGGAACAGCGCGTTTTCCTTCGAAGCAAAGCGATCGGCCCAGGCCATGATCTGCGGCTCCAGCGCCAGCACCGATCCTATGGCCACGGGCAGGTGGCGCAGCGCCTTCAGGTGCTCGGCTTCCTGCTCGTCGCTCAGACGGCCGCGCACTTGCGCCAGCGCCAGGGTCAACAGGAACAACGCGGTCAGCTGCGTGGTGAACGCCTTGGTCGAGGCCACGCCGATTTCAACGCCGGCGCGGGTGATGTACGACAGCTTGCACTCGCGCACCATCGCGCTGGTAGACACGTTGCAGATGGTCAGCGTGTTTTCCATGCCCAGCGACCGGGCGTGCTTCAGCGCGGCCAGCGTGTCGGCGGTTTCGCCGGACTGCGAAATCGTGACCACCAGCGAACGCGGATTGGGCACGCTGTCGCGATAGCGGTATTCGCTGGCGATTTCCACGGCCACCGGGATCTTGGCGATGGACTCGATCCAGTACTTGGCGGTCAGGCCGGCGTAGTAGCTGGTGCCGCAGGCCAGGATCAGCAGGGAATCGATGTCCTTGAAGATCTTGTAGGCGTCGTCGCCGAACAGCTCGGGGGTGATGGCCTCGATGTCCTGCAGCGTGTCACCCACGGCGCGCGGCTGCTCGAAGATTTCCTTCTGCATGTAGTGGCGGTAGGGGCCCAGTTCGGCCGCGCCGGTGTGCACGTGCACGGTGTGCACTTCACGATCGACGTTCTTGCCATTGGCATCCACGATCCAGACGCGCGACAGCTGCAGGTCGACCACATCGCCGTCTTCCAGGTAGATGATCTGGTCGGTGGTGCCGGCCAGCGCCAGCGCATCGGAAGCCAGGAAGTTCTCGTTCTGGCCCACGCCCACCACCAGGGGCGAACCCTGGCGGGCGCCGACCACGCGGTGCGGCTCGTCGCGGCAGAACACGGCAATGGCGTAGGCGCCATGCAGGCGGCGCACGGCGTTCTGCACCGCCTCGAACAGGTCACCGGTGTACAGGTGGTTGACCAGGTGCGCGATCACTTCGGTGTCGGTCTGGCTTTCGAAGACGTAGCCCACGGCCTGCAGCTCGGCGCGCAGTTCGTCGTGGTTTTCGATGATGCCGTTGTGCACCAGCGCGATGCGCGGCTCGTCATTGCCCAGGCGCGAGAAGTGCGGGTGGGCGTTGTGCGTGGCCGGCACGCCGTGCGTGGCCCAGCGGGTGTGGGCGATGCCCGTGAAGCCCTGGACGTGGTCCTGGGCCACCTGGTCGGCCAGTTCGGCGACGCGCTGCGTGCTGCGCGTGCGGCGCAGATGGCCGTCGGCGTACACGGCGACGCCGCAGGAGTCATAGCCCCGATATTCCAGCCGCTTGAGGCCTTCAACGAGGATCGGGGTGATGTCGCGCTGGGCGACGGCGCCAACAATGCCGCACATGGGAGAGACTCCTGAAAGTTCGAGTACGGAACGCATTGTGCGCGCACCCTAAAGAAATTTGATTTCTTTATCTGCTCATATTTGACAGTTTATTTACTTACCTATTTGTGATTAAATAATATTTCACCAATGTGTTTTTAATGAATTAATTATTCAAAACACCATGCAAAACCCGTCGCTTTCCCTGCCCGAGCTGGACGACCTGGACCTGCGCATCCTGGAACAGCTCCAGGAAGACAGTTCGCTGACCAACCAGGACCTGGCCCTGCGGGTGCACGCGTCGCCCCCGACCTGCCTGCGGCGGGTACGGCGGCTGGTGGAAGAAGGGGTCATTGCGCGGCAGGTCGCCATCCTGGCGGCGGACAAGCTGGGCAGCACGCTCACCGCCATCGTCGAGATCACCCTGGACGTGCAGGCGGCCGAAAGCCTGGACGCCTTCGAACAGGCCCTGCTGGCCGAACCGGCCGTGCTGCAGTGCTACCGGGTCTCGCCCGGACCGGATTTCGTGGTGATCGCGCAAGTGAAAGACATGCCCGCCTATCACGCCCTGGCACACCGCGCCTTCACCGCGCACGCCAACGTGCGCAACGTGCGCACGTTCTTCTCGGTGCACCGGGCCAAGTTTGAAACGCGGATCGATCTGCGGCGTTAAACAGAATCCGACGCAATAACGTCCGAATCACTCGTGAATACGCCGTTCTCGGTGCTTGGCAGAAGACAATTGGCGACATTCCGGCGAAAGACGCCAGACGGTCCCGTACGGAGTATTCGTTGCAGAAACATGCCACCCCATATCTCGATATGATTGCGACGCACCTCAATGCCCCTTACGGCCTGGTGGTGCAAACGGCCCACATCATCGCTGCGTTACGTTCCAGCGACCTGTCATCGGTGCCCGGCGATGCTCTCGTGAAAGAGCTACTGGCAGGCATGTTCATCGAATTGGAGCCTGAATGCATCGGCAGAGCCTGCTTCGAAGCGGGTGTCCGACTCGAAGAAGCGGAAGCGTTGTATCAACAAGCCCGTACGGAATTCGGGTTGCCCAAGGCGGTACGCTGGGAAGCCGCGATGGAAGGGGTGCTGTAAAGTGGGTAACCGACTTTCGACGGACCGCCACACCTCGGGATCTGCAATACGCGCAGATGGCCCTTGCACGTCAAAGGCATTCCACCTCTTGACGTCGCACGCCTAACGGCCTGCCCGCGAACCCAGCAGCCGCTCGAACTGCGCCAGATACCGATTGCCCATCTTCTGCACGTCGTGCTCGTTGCGCACGTAGTCGTACGCGCGGTCGGTGATTTCCTGGCGGAAAGCCGCGTCATCCAGGCAGCGCGCCATGCCTTGGGCCATGGCGTGGAAATCCGCCACCGCGCACAGCACCCCGCGGCCGTCGGCCAGGCTTTCCTTCAGGCCGCCGGCATCGGTGGACACCACCGGCACACGCTGCAGGAAGGCGTCCAGCACGCTGCTGCCCAGGGCTTCTTCCTCGGAACTCATGACGAACACATCCAGGATGCTGTAGAAGTCTTCGACGCCCTTGCGAAAGCCCGCGAAGCGGTAGACGTCTTCGATCCCCAGCAGTTGCGCCTCGTCGCGCGCCTGCTGTTCACGATCGCCGCCGGCGCCGAAATGCAGGAAGACGAAGTCGCGGCGCGTCTTGGCCAGTTCGCCCACGGCGCGCACCAGCGTCACCGGGTCCTTGTCGCGGATCAGCGCGGCCGACGTGGCCATGACCTTCTTGCCTTCCAGGCCGAATTCGCGCACCAGCGCGGCGACGTTGTCCTGGTTGATCACATGGGGCTCGACGGCGCTGCGGATGATGATCGGGTCCAGCCCCAGCCGGCGCGGCTCGCTGGCAGCCATGTCGCTGATGGCCACGAACAGATCGGTGTGGCGCCACTTGAAGCCGGTCTTCCATTCCTCGCCTGGCTTGACCACGAACGAGGTGCGGCGCGAAAACACCACCGGACGGCGGTGCAGCCACTTGGTCAGCACCGCCCAGGTGATGGTGTTGGCGGTCTGGGCGTGAATGATGTCGTAGCCGCTGCCCTGCGATGCCAGAAAGCGCAACTGCGCCGGCACATTGCGGCAGGTATGCGCCACGAAGCCTTCCTGGCGCACGCGCTCGGCCAGCGGGCCGCCTTCGCGGCACAGCACTTCGACCTGATGGCCGGCATTGCGGAACGCACGCATGCAATACAGCGTCTGGCGTTCGCCGCCGCGCCAACCTTTCTCGAAGTTGAGCTGCAGGATCTTCATGCGCGGCCGATGCCCGAATACTCGAAGCCCAGCGCGCGCACGTCGGCCGGCGTGTAGAGGTTGCGGCCGTCCAGGATCAGCGGCGTCTTGAGCAGCGCCTTGACGCGGTCGAAGTCGGGCGCGCGGAACACCTTCCATTCGGTGGCGATCAGCAGGGCGTCGGCGCCGTCCAGCGCGTCGTACATGTCGGTGGCGAAGCTCACGCCAGGCTGGCCCGCCAGCACGCGGGCAGCCTCGTGCATGGCGACCGGGTCGTACGCGCGCACCGTGGCGCCGCGACGCGTCAGCTCGGCGATGACGGTCAGGCTGGGCGCCTCGCGCATGTCATCGGTATTGGGCTTGAACGACAGGCCCCACAGGGCGAACTTGCGGCCAGTCAGGTCTTCGCCGTAGTGCTGCACCAGCTTTTCGGACAGGCGGAACTTCTGCGCGTGGTTGGCGGCCTCGGCGGCCTCGATGACACGCATCGGCAGGCCATTCTCGGCGGCGGTGTTGACCAGCGCCTGCACATCCTTGGGAAAGCATGAACCGCCGTAGCCCGCGCCGGGGTACAGGAAGTGGTAGCCGATGCGGGGGTCCGCGCCAATGCCGCGGCGCACCTGCTCGACGTCAGCGCCCAGCGCTTCGGCCAGGTTGGCCATTTCGTTCATGAACGAAATGCGGGTGGCCAGCATCGCGTTGGCGGCGTACTTGGTCAGTTCGGCCGAACGCACGTCCATCACCATGAGGCGGTCGTGCGTACGCTGGAACGGCTCGTAGATGCGGCGCATGACGCCGACGGTATAGTCGTCGTCGGCGCCGACGATGACCCGGTCCGGGCTCATGAAGTCGTTGATCGCCGCGCCTTCCTTCAGGAATTCGGGATTGGACGCCACGCTGAACGGCACCTGCACGCCACGCGCAGCCAGTTCCTGTTCGATCACCGCGCGCACCTTGTCGGCGGTGCCGACCGGCACCGTGGACTTGTCCACCACCAGCTTGCGGCTGGTCATGTGACGCGCGATGTTGCGGGCGGCGGCCAGCACGTATTGCAGGTCGGCCGAGCCGTCTTCCCCGGGCGGGGTGCCCACGGCGATGAACTGCACGTCGCCAAAGGCCACGCTCTGGGCCACGTCGTCGGTGAAATGCAGGCGACCGGCCTGCACGTTGCGCCGGACCAGGTCTTCCAGGCCGGGTTCATAGATGGGGATGCCGCCTTGGCGCAGCAGGGCGATCTTGGCCGCATCCACGTCCAGGCACATGACATCGTTGCCCATGTCGGCCAGGCACGCTCCCGACACCAACCCCACGTAACCGGTACCCACGACCGTGATCTTCATGCCTGAACGCCTTAAAAATAGGTAATCGTTGCGCCGGGCATTGCAGACCCGGCGCCGGCGGCCATTATAGAAGCCGCCGCGCCGTTGGGTCTTGCCCCCCCTAGGTGACCCGCAGCTTGTTGAAGCGGACCGTGTTCACGACCACCGCCAGGGCGGCGCAGATCGTGCCCAGCACCAGGGCCAGTCCGGGACCGTGCGCGGCGCTGACGCTGAAGGCGATCGCCACCAGCGCGGTGCCGAAGCTCTGGCCGAACACCCGGGTGGTGGCCTGCAGGCCGCCCGCCGCGCCACTGCGCGCACGCGGTGCCGCCGACAGCATGGCGCGGTTGTTCGGGGTCTGGAAAAAGCCGAAACCCACGCCCGCCACGAACATGCCGGCGATGATAGGCACGTTGCCCACGGACGCCGGCAGGGCCGCCAGCCACAGCATGCCGATCACCATGCCGGTTGCCCCCACGCCGCTCAACGTGGCGGCGGAATAGCGGTCGGACAGACGTCCGGCCACCGGCGCGATCAGGGCCGTGCCCACCGGCCAGGCGCCCATCAGCATGCCCACCTCCAGATAAGGCCTGCCCAGCACCTGCTGGAAATAGAACGGCAGCGATACATAGGACGCCATCTGCGCGGCGAACGTGCAGGCCGACGCCCCCACGGCAAAGGCCAATTGACGGATTCGCAGCAGGTCCACCGGCACCAGCGGCGCGGGCTGGCGGCTGGCCCGGCGCACCAGCACCAGGCCGGCCACGACCGAAATCGCCACCAGGCCGATGCCCCGCAGCAAGTCCTGGCCCATCATGTCGATGCCCGAAATGAACACGCCCAGCGTCGCCATGCAGAGCAGGGCGCTCACCCAGTCCAGCCGCACGTCGTTGCGCGGCACTTCGGGCAAATGGCGCAGGCCGAACATCGCCAGCACGCAGATCGGCAGGTTGACCGCGAAAATCCACGGCCACGGCGCCACCGACAGGATGGCCGAGCCGATGGTGGGCCCCAGCACCGACATCACCGCCACCGTGGTGGCGTTGATGCTGATGCCGCGGCCCAGCATTTTCAGGGGATAGATATTGCGCACCAGGCCGCCGAACAGGCACATCAGCGTGGCCGCCCCCACGCCCTGGAATACCCGCGCCAGCGTCAGCTGCAGCAGCGAGCCGGCCAGGGCGCAGCCCAGGGACGCCAGCGTGAACAGCACCAGTCCGAACGTGAACATGCGACGAAAGCCAATGCGCTCGGCCAGCGCCGACAAGGGCAGCAGCATCATCACCACCGCCAGGTTGTAGGCGTTGACCACCCATACCGCCTGCGCGGGCGACGCGTTCAGGTCGGCCGCGATGGTGGGCAGGGCCACATTGGCGATGGTGGTGTCCAGGACCGACAGGCTTATGCCGGTCATGACGGTGGCCGCCGCCCAGTAGCGGCGGGGCACCGGCAGGCCGTCGGGCGCGGCGGGCTTGGCGCCGCCGCCCGATGCCTCGGACGCCTGCGGCGTCACGACTTCTTGACCGGCCGTTGCCAACCGTCGATGGTGACCTGCTTGGCGCGCGATACGGTCAGCTTGTCGGCCGGCGCGTCACGGGTCAGGGTGGTGCCGGCGCCCAGGGTCGCACCGCGACCCACGCGCACCGGGGCCACCAGTTGCGTATCCGAGCCGATGAAGGCGTCGTCTTCGATGACGGTGCGGTGCTTGTTCACGCCGTCGTAGTTGCAGGTGATGGTGCCCGCGCCCACGTTGACGCGCGCGCCGATGGTGGCGTCGCCGATGTAGGCCAGGTGATTGGCCTTGCTGTCCGCGCCCAGCACGCTCTTCTTGATCTCGACGAAGTTGCCGACGTGGCTGCGATCACCCAGCTCGGCGCCGGGACGCAGGCGGGCATAGGGGCCCACGCGAGCATCGCCGCCCACCTGGGCCTCTTGCAGATGGCTGTAGGCCTCGATCTGCGTCCCTGCGCCCACGCTCACGTCGCGCAGCACGCAGTGCGGGCCCACGCGCACGCCATCGGCCAGCGTGACCTTGCCTTCGAACACGCAGCCCACGTCAATGAACACGTCGCGGCCGCAGATCAGCGAGCCGCGCACGTCGAAACGGGCGGGATCCGCCAACGTCACGCCGGCTTCCAGCTGGCGGCGGGCCTGCTCGGCCTGCCAGCGGCGTTCCAGTTCGGCCTGCTGCACGCGGCTGTTCACGCCCAGCGTCTCCCAGGACGCGCCCGGCTGGGCCGCGCCCACCGGCACGCTGTCCACCACGGCCAGCCCCACCACATCGGTCAGGTAGTACTCGCCCTGGGCGTTGTTGTTGTCGATGCGCGAAAGCCAGTCTTTCAGCTTGGCGGTCGGCGCGGCCAGGATGCCGGTGTTGACTTCCTTGATGGCGCGTTCGGCGTCAGACGCATCCTTGTGCTCGACGATGCGGCAGACATTGCCGGCGGCATCGCGCACGATGCGGCCATAGCCGGTGGAATCGGCCAGCACTTCGGTCAGCACCGCGGCGCCTTCGCCGCGCGCGTCCAACAGGCGGCGCAGGGTTTCGGGCTGCACCAGCGGCACATCGCCGTACAGCACCAGCGTCACGTCGTCCTTGCCGTCGCCTTCCCGCAGCAGCGGCACCGCCTGCTGCACCGCATGGCCGGTGCCCTGCTGCGGCTGCTGCAGCGCGAACTGCAGATCGTCCTGGCCGCCGAAGGCCTGTTTGACCCGGTCGGCGCCATGGCCCACCACCACGATCACGCGGGCCGGTTCCAGTTGGCGGGCGCTGTCTAGCACATGGGCCAACATCGGCTTTCCGGCCAGGGTGTGCAGCACTTTGGGAAGGTCGGACTGCATGCGCTTGCCCAGTCCGGCGGCGAGAATCACTACATTAAGCATAAGTTCTGATGTGTTGGAATCGATCGGGGCGGCACCGTGCCGCCCCGAACCGGGATTGAAAAATTCAGGGCTTGCCGTCGGCAGGCCCCGTGTTCTTGGTCGCGCCCTTGGACGCCGCCGGCTTGCGCGCGGCCTTCTTGGCAGGTGACTTCGCGGCGGGCCTGGCAGCCGCCTTGGCCGTGGGTGCGGCCGCAGCCTGCGAACCACCGGCCTTGCCCTTGGGCGCCTTGTCTGCGTCCGTCGCAGCCGGAGTGCCAGGCATCGATGCGGCCGTGGCGGCGGCGATCTGGTTGAACTGCTGCTGCAGCAGATCCCACCACGCCTTGGAGGCCGATTGCGCCGCCGCGCCCATCTGTTCGCTCATGCCAGGCTGGGGCTCCGCGGCCGCGGTGCCCTCCGCCTTGGCATCGGCGACCTTGTCGTCCGCAGCCTTCGCTTCGCTTGCCTTGGCCGGTGCGCTCCTGGCCGCTGCCGGCGCCGGCTTCAGGCCCAGCACCACTTCCAGCGGCGACGCCGCGCCACTGTCACGCAGCGTGCCCAGGTCCATATTGGCTGCCGAATCCACAAACGCGCGCAAGGTGCTGATGGTGGAGCGCTGCACCTCCATGCCCTGGATCGTGCTGGACAGCATCGACAGGTTCATGCGCAGCCAGTTTTCCACTGATCGCAGCTCGGCAATACGGCGGTCCAGGTCTTCCAGGTTCATGGGAGGCGCCATCGGCAGGCTGCTTGCCAACCCGCCCGGGCCGGTCAGCCCAGCCCACGCCTGGCGCATCATTTCCATGCTGGCCAGCAGCGGGTTGCCCGACAGGTCCGAATGTTGGCCCATCCCGGGCAGGACGAACGGATTGCTGTGTTGGTCGCTCATTCCTGGTCTCCCCATAGATCGCAAAGGGGCTGCCGGCCGGGAAGATCACCCCGGCAGCAGCTGATTATTCTCCACTCGCACGTGGTCGCCGGACGCGAAGGCGAACGGCTGGGCGCTGCGGAATTGGCGCGCGCTGCCGTCGTTCATGCGTACCGTGAGCTCGTAGTGCGTCACCGTTTGTTGCTGTCTGATATTACGCTCAACTTCACGGCCTGCCAAAGCGCCGCCCACCGCGCCCAGCACGGTCAGCGCGGTCTTGCCGTTGCCCCCCCCGAACTGGTTGCCCACGACCCCGCCCACGGCGCCCCCGGCGATGGTGCCGACCAGATGATCGCTGTTGTCCTTGACCGGCACCTGCACCTGGCGAATGGTCTCGACCACGCCGCAGGTGTGGCAAGCCTGCGCCGGCGGCTGTGCGGCGGGCGCCGCAGGGCGGGCCTGGGGCTGCGCCTGGGCGACGGGTTGGCGGGGCGCCTGCGCGGGCGCGCCGGGCTGGGCCGGGGCCAGATTCGCGCCCTCGGGGCCGGCTTGGGCCACCGCAGGGTCCTCGGGGTGAGGCGTGGCCGACGGCGTCGGCAGCCAGCCCATCACGGCGGCAACGCCCACCGAGCACATGACGATGACGGCGATGGCGGCGGCCGCGACCAGGGGATGCAGGGCGCGGCGGGAAGATTCGGTCGGGTTCGGATTCATGACGATGCTCCATCGTTGCTAACCGGCAGTGGTATAGCACCCCGACGCGGTTTCGGCATGTTGCGATGGTGACGCTTCATTGCGGCGCCGGCATTGGACAGCCCCCGCCATTCGTGGACAATAGGCGCATGGATTCCATTACCTTGCCCCAGATCGAAGCAGCCATCAACTACTGGCGCAACGTCTCGCCGTCGGTCGGCGACGAATCGCGCCTGTGCCCCGAGGCCGCCGCGCTGGCCGCCCCCTATGCCCTGATGATCATTTCGCACCGCCGCGACATTCCCGCCGCCGAACTCAGCGACAAGGCCCGCGCCGCGCTGGCGGGCTGGGTGGCCGCCGGCGGCAGCGACTAGCCTGCCGGGGGCTGCCGCCCCAGGCGGGCCGTCTGCCCGCCCCTTTGCGGCCACCGTGCCGGTCAACCTTTGAGCAGCGCCTTGATGTCGTGCACCAGGGCGTCCACCCCGATGTTGTTGTTGGCCAGCACCCGCGATTCGCCCTTGCCATCCAGCAGGTAGAACGCCGCGGTGTGGTCCATCGTGTAGTTGCCGTCCTTGGTGGGCGCCTTGGCGTAATACGCCTTGAACGCCGCCGCGGCCTTCTTGACCTGGTCAGGCGTGCCGGTCAAACCCAGAAATCGGGGGTCGAATGCCGTTACGTATTGCTTGAGCACCTCGGGGGTGTCGCGCTCGGGGTCCACGGTGATCAGCAGCACCTGGACGCGTTCAGCGTCGGGCCCCAGTTTCTTCATCACTTCGGTCAGTTCGGCCAGCGACGTCGGGCAGACGTCCGGACACTGCGTGAAGCCGAAGAACACCACCACCACCTTGCCGGCAAAATCCTGCAACTGCCGCGTCTTGCCGTTGTAGTCCGACAGTTCAAGCCCGCGGCCCAGCTGCGTGCCGCTGATGTCGCTGCCCTTGAACGCGGGCGCATTGTCGCCGCAGGCGGCCAGGGCGGCGGTGAAAGCAGCGGCCGTGGCCAGGCGCAAGGCCAGGCGCCGGCTGGCGGAAAATACGGACATCGACAACCTCCAGGGGGTCAGCGCAGCAGGGCGACCCAGTGGTCCACCAGCAGGGCGCCGAACAGCAGCGCCAGGTAGAGAATGGAAAAACGGAACATGCTGCGCGCCAGCTCGTCGCTGTAGGCGCGATACAGACGCCAGGCATAGGACACGAACATGCCGCCCAGCACCAGCGCCGACGCCAGGTACAGCACGCCGCTCATGCGGATCGCGTAGGGCAGCAGCGTGGTGGCAAGCAGCGCAATGCTGTAGAGCAGGATATGCAGGCGGGTGAACTGCTGGCCGTGCGTGACGGGCAGCATCGGCAGGCCGGCCTTGGCGTAATCGTGGTTGCGGTACAGCGCCAGCGCCCAGAAGTGCGGCGGCGTCCAGATGAAGATGATCAGGACCAGCACCCAGGCTTCGGCCGGCACGGAATCGGCCACCGCCGCCCAGCCCAGGGCCGGCGGCATGGCGCCGGACAGGCCACCGATGACGATGTTCTGCGGCGTGCGCGGCTTGAGGATGATGGTGTAGATCACCGCATAGCCCACGAATGTGGCGAATGTCAGCCACATGGTCAGCGGGTTGACCAGGGTGTACAGCACGAACATGCCGGCGCCGCCCAGCAGGCCCGACAGGCTCAGCACCTGGAACGCCGAAATGGTGCCGCGCGCCGTCGCGCGCCGCGCCGTGCGCAGCATGCGGGCGTCGACTTCCTGCTCGATCAGGCAATTGATGGCGAACGCGGCCGCGGCCAGCAGCCAGATGCCGATGGTGCCGAACAGCACCCGGCGCATGTCCGGCACGCCGGGGACGGCGAGAAACATGCCAATCACCGCGCAAAACACCGCCAGCTGCGTGACGCGCGGCTTGGTGAGTACGAAGTATTGGCGGAACAATCCGGTTTGGGGAGCGGCAAGACTGGTCATCATGGACCCTATTTTAAACGCGCACCGAATTGGGGCCGTAGCCCCCGGCGGGCGGCTGGCCGGCCGTGGCCAATCGCACCATCAACACCACCGCGGCCAGCGTCAACCCCGCCGCCCCGCCATTGTGCAGCACGGCGATCAAGAGCGGCCACTGGAAGAAAATGGTGGTCAGGCCGGTCAGCAACTGGGCGCCCAGCAGCGCCAGCATCAGCGTCGCCGGCCCGCGCAGCCCGGACTCGGCCCGCAGGCGCCAGGCCAGGATGCCCAGGTAGGCGAACACCACGAAAGCGAAATTGCGGTGCACCCAATGGATGGCCGTCAGCGCCGGCTGCGAGATCATTTCGCCGGAGGGCAGCTCGCCCAGGCCCCGGATGATGGAATAGCCGCCATGGAAATCCATGTCCGGCACCCATTTGCCGTGGCACATGGGAAAGTCCATGCAGGCCAGCGCGGCGTAGTTGGTGCTGACCCAGCCGCCCAGGGTCACCTGGATCAGCAGCAGCAGAAAGCCGCCCACCACCCACGGCTTGAAACGCGCGGCCGCAGCCGCCACGGCCAGGTGCGGCCGCTCGCGCGCCGACAGCCAGGTCATCAGCGCCAGCACCGACAGGCCGAACACCAGGTGTGCGGTCACGACGGCGGGCATGAGCTTGTGCGTCACGGTCCAGGCGCCGAATGCCCCCTGCACGCAGACGGCCACCAGCGTCGTCACGGCCAGGGCCGGCGAGCGGCCCAGTTCGCGGCGGTAGCGCCAGGCCATGTAGACGATGGCGATGATCAGCATGCCCAGAATGGTGCCGACGTAGCGGTGGATCATTTCGATCCAGGCCTTGGACAGTGTGACCGGGCCGAACGGCATCGCCTGCGACGCCTGGTGGATGTCGCCCATGGCGCCCAGCGGGGTGACCTTGCCATAGCAGCCGGGCCAGTCCGGGCAACCGAGCCCGGAATCCGTCAGGCGCACGAAGGCGCCGAACATGATCAGGTCCAGCGTCAGGAACCAGGTGAAGAATACGAGCTTGCGATACCGCGCTTTGATGCGTTCCATGGAATTCAACTAAAAACTCAATCAACCGATGCGCGAGTTATAGACCAGCTTGCTGATGTCCTTGCGCACCTTCACCCCGTCGGCGTCGGCGGGATACTGCATCATCAGGTTGCCCAGGGGGTCGACCACCCAGATCGGCGCCTGCAGGCCGGGCTGGCCCGCGGCCGTGTCGCGCGCCAGCAGGTAGCGCGCCAGTTGGTCCGGATCGGCGCGCAACATGATCGTGCCCTTGTAGGCTTCCAACACCTTGTCGGGCACCGGCCCGTCGTCGGTAATGAACCATACCCGCGCCAGCCGGTCGACGTTCTTGCCCTGGCTGGCGTGCGTATTGCGGGTGATGTAGAGCTTGCGGGCGCAGCTTTCGGGGCAGGCCGCGCCGTCGGCTGCGACGAGCAGCCACTTGCCCTTCAGGCTTTGCAGGTCGAAAGGCTTGCCATCCAGCGTGGTCAGCTTGAGCGCCTCGGGCGCCGGCATGGGTCGCTGCGGCGTCACCAGCTCGCCATAATTGCTGGCGTCCTCGGGCCACCACTGCGGATTCATGTAGACGACGAACGCCGCCACGATGGGCGCCAGCGTGCACAGGAACACCAGCACCATCGGCACCAGCGAACGCTTGGCGGGTTTGGAAGAAGTCAGGTCGCGAGCCACGTTTTTATGGGTCCTGTTGTGGTGAAAGCCAGGCGGTCAGGCCGCCGGATCCTTGGCCGCGCGTTGGCGCATGCGCTTGATGGCGCCCCCCAGCACCACCAGCCAGGCGATGGCGGCAAACAAGGCAAACGAAAACCACTGCACTGCGTAGAAAGTGTTCTTCTGGAAATCCACCGATGGCTCGGGCCAGTCGTGCACGAGCGCGTCGTTTTCACCGGTGCCGAACTGGCTCACCACCACGGGCAGGAGCGTCAGCCCGGTGGCCTTGGCGTAGGCGTCCAGCGGCAGGTTCTGCACCTGCGGCACTGTGCCGCCGGCCACCGGCAAAGTGGCGGGCAGGGCGGAGGCATCGTTGCCGCCCAGCGACCAGATTTCGAACATGCGCGGCACGCGTTCGGACAATTCGCCCTTGATGGTCTGGTCGCCCTGCGGCGTGGCCGGCAGCGTCGGGGCACCCTGGCCCTGGATCACGCGCGGCAGCCAGCCGCGCAGCACCAGCACCGCGCTGCGGCTGGGGCCATCGAGCAGCAACGGCGTGGCCAGCCAATAGCCCGGGCGGCCCTCGTAGTTGCGGTTGTCCAGCAGTACACTGAACTGCGGCAGCCACGTGCCCGTGGCCTGCGCCACGCGCCAGGGTTTCAGGTCGCTTGGCGGGGTGGACGGCGACAGCGCCAGCGGCGCTTGCTTGCGGCCGGCTTCGATAGCCGCCAGAATGGCGCGTCGCTCATCGGCGCGCCGCAACTGCCACTGGCCCAACGACGTCAGGATCACCACGGCGATCCCAAGCAGAAGTAAAGCGGCTACGGTGTAGCGAGTCGAATGCGGTCGGGCCATTTGTCTTCAATAACTCTGATTTGTCCGGAGACCATCATGCGCGTTTTCGTCGTTCTGGCCTTCATCGGTATCCTGGCCAGTCTGGCATCCGCCCTGGTCTACCTGATGCGGGACAAAGGCACGACCAGCCGCACGGTCAATGCGCTGACGGTGCGCATCGGCCTGTCGGTGGCCCTGTTCCTGTTCGTGCTGTTCGCCCACCACATGGGCTGGATCGAAAGCACCGGTTTTAGATAGGCCGGCTCCCGGCGGGTTCCCTGCGCGCCGGGCGGTTACGCCGCCCGGGCCAGCCGTATTGGAACACGGACTGCCGTCGTGCGAAGGGCGAGACCCGCGGCGCCGGTATTTCCCGGCGGCCCGCAAGCCTCGCCCCGTTCAGCCGATCGGCCCGGGCCCGGCAGCGCCGGACCCGTCCCTTAGAACCAGTAGACGAACAGATACAGGCCCAGCCACACCACGTCCACGAAGTGCCAGTACCAGGCCGCGCCTTCGAAGCCGAAGTGATGGTCGGCGGTGAAATGGCCGCGCATCAGGCGGATCAGGATGACCGTCAGCATCGTGGCGCCCAGGATCACGTGGAACCCGTGAAAGCCGGTCAGCATGTAGAACAGCGACCCATAGGCGCCCGAATTGAACTTGAGGTTCAGCTCGGTATAGGCGTGGTGGTATTCGGCGGCCTGGCAGGCCACGAAGATGAAGCCCAGGATCACCGTGGCGGCCAGCCAGAACATGGTCTTGCCGCGATGGTTTTCACGCAGCGCGTGGTGGGCGATGGTCAGCGTCACGCCCGAGCTGAGCAGCAACGCGGTGTTGATCGTGGGCAGCCAGAAGGGGCCGACCGTCTGGAAGTGCTCGACCACGCCCGCGGGGCCGAAGTTGGGCCACACGGCCTGGAAGTCGGGCCACAGCATCAGGCGGTGGTCCATGTCACCCAGCCACGGCGTGGTGATGGTGCGCACGTACCAGAGGGCGCCGAAGAACGCGGCGAAGAACATCACTTCCGAGAAAATGAACCAGCTCATGCCCCAACGGTAGGAACCGTCGATGCGCTTGCTGTTCATGCCGGCTTCGGATTCCTGGATGGCGTCGCCGAACCAGTAGTACAAGACGACGATCAGCGCGACGAATCCCGCCAGCACCGACCATTTGGCCCAGCTTACGCCGTTGATCCAGCCCGCGGCGCCCAGGCCCATGAGCAGCAGCGCCACGGCCGTGCGCACGGGGTGCCCCGAGTCGGCGGGCACGAAGTAGTACGGTGCCTCTTTTCCTTGAACCGAGTGGCTTGCACTCATGGCTTTCTCCCTGGTACTGATTTATAGAATTAAGTGATTCAAGTCAGGCTGGATACGGCCCAACGCACAATTAACACCAGCACGGTCACGAAGATGGCCGCCGCCAACAACCCCGCCACGATCACATGGACCGGATTGAGCCGGGCGCTGTCCTCGCGATAGCCTGCGCCCTTGCGGACACCGAAAAACCCCCACGCCACCGCCTTCATCGTCTGAAGAAAGCTCAGCTTGCGCTGGGCGGATTCGCGCAGGTCGTCGCTCATGGCTAGCCGCCGACAGCCTTGCCCGTCAACAGCGCCGATCCGCGAAATACGGTCCAGGCAAACACGGCAATGACGAATACCAGCAGAATCAGTCCTGCGATCTTGTTGCGACGGCGCTGCTCGGGTGTCATTGCTATGCTGCCTGTTGCGTTGTAGGGATCGGACTTACTTGACTTCGGGCGGCGTCTCGAAGGTATGGAACGGCGCCGGCGACGGCACGGTCCATTCCAGCCCTTCGGCGCCTTCCCACGGCTTGGCCGCGGCGACTTCACCCTTGCCCATGTAGCAGCGCAGCACTGCCCACAGGAAGATCAGCTGCGACAGCCCGAACCAGAAGGCGCCGATGGTGGCGATCTGGTGGAACGTCGTGAACTGCGCGGCGTAGTCGGCGTAGCGGCGCGGCATGCCGGCCAGGCCCAGGAAGTGCATCGGGAAGAAGGTCACGTTGAAGGAAATCAGCGTCGACCAGAAATGCAGCTTGCCCAGCTTTTCGCTGTACATGCGGCCGGTCCACTTGGGCAGCCAGTAATAGGTGCCGGCGAACAGCGCGAACAGCGAACCGGCCACCAGCACGTAGTGGAAGTGCGCCACCACGTAATACGTGTCGTGCACCTGGATGTCGATGGGCGCCACGGACAGGATCAGCCCGGTGAAGCCGCCCATGGTGAACACGAAGATGAAGCCGATCGAGAACAGCATCGGGGTTTCGAACGTCATGGACCCGCGCCACATGGTGGCAACCCAGTTGAACACCTTCACCCCGGTCGGGATGGAGATGAGCATGGTCGCGTACATGAAGTACAGCTGCCCGGTCACCGGCATGCCCGTCGTGAACATGTGGTGCGCCCACACGATGAACGACAGCACGGCGATCGACGCGGTGGCGTACACCATGGAGGCGTAGCCAAACAGCTTCTTGCGGGCGAAGGCGGGCACGATGGCCGACACGATGCCAAACGCCGGCAAGATCATGATGTAGACCTCGGGGTGCCCGAAGAACCAGAACACGTGCTGGTACAGCACCGGGTCGCCGCCGGCCGCGGCGTTGAAGAAGCCCGTGCCGAAGTGGCGGTCGGTCAGCACCATGGTGATGGCGGCGGCCAGCACCGGCATCACGGCCAGCAGCAGGAACGCAGTGATCAGCCAGGTCCAGCAGAACAGCGGCATCTTCATCAGCGTCAGGCCGGGCGCGCGCATGTTCAGCACGGTCACGATGATGTTGATCGCGCCCATGATGGACGAGGCGCCCATGATGTGCATGGCGAAGATGGCCAGGTCCATGCCCGGGCCCATCTGCAGCGACAGCGGCGCGTACAGCGTCCAGCCGGCGGCGGTGGCGCCGCCCGGCACGAAGAACGAGGCGGTCAGCATGATGGCAGCGACCGGCAGCAGCCAGAAGCTGAAGTTGTTCATGCGCGCGAACGCCATGTCCGATGCGCCGATCTGCATCGGGATCATCCAGTTCGCAAAGCCCACGAACGCCGGCATGATGGCGCCGAACACCATGATCAGGCCGTGCATCGTGGTGAACTGGTTGAACAGCTCTGGGCGGAAGAACTGCAGGCCCGGCTCGAAGAGCTCGGTGCGCAGCAGCAGCGCCAGCGTCCCGCCCTCGAGCAGCATGACGAACGAGAAGATGAGATACATCGTCCCGATGTCTTTGTGGTTGGTGGCGAAAAGCCAGCGGCGCCAGCCGGTCGGCATGGCGTGGTGGTGGTCATCGTGACCGTGGCCGTGGCCCGGCGACACGTGGTCTACAGTGACGCTGCTCATGATGGACTCCTTCCTGCTGAGTGCCGGCCCCGTTCCACGGAACCGGCAGGGTATCTCTAACTAAACGGAACCAGCTCTGACGATGGGAAAACGCGGTGCGCTCAACGCGCGGCCGTGACATCCTTCGGCATCACTGTCGGGTCCTGCCCCTTGCCGGCGTTGCTCCAGGCATGGCGCGTATAGCTGATGACCGCGGCGATTTCGACATCATTGAGCTGCGGACCGAACGCCGCCATGGCGGTGCCGGGTTTGCCCTTCAGCACGGTGTTGATCTGGGCCGCCTTCGGGCCCAGCACAACCTTGTCTCCGTCGAGCGCGGGGAAGCTGCCCGGGATGCCCTTGCCGTTGGCCTGGTGACAGGCCACGCAATTGGCGGCGAAGACCTTCTCGCCACGGGCAACCAGTTCGGCTTCCGTCCACTCTTTATTGGGATCGTCGGCGTTTGCCGCCATCTTCTTCTTTTGGTCTTCGACCCACTTGTCGTAGTCGGCCTGCGCCAGGACTTCCACGACGATGGGCATGAAGGCGTGGTCCTTGCCGCAGAGTTCTGCGCACTGGCCACGGTAGATGCCGGGCTTTTCAGCACGGAACCAGGCATCGCGCAGGAAACCGGGGATGGCATCCTGCTTGACGCCGAAATCGGGGATCATCCAGGAGTGGATGACGTCGGCCGCGGTGAGGACGACGCGAACCTTCTTGTCCACGGGCACCACCATGTGGTTGTCCGTTTCCATGAGGTAGAACTCGCCCTTGGCCTCGCGGTTCTCGATCTGGGCGCGCGGCGTCGACAGCGTGGCGAGGAACTTGATGCCGGCGGCGGAGCCATCGAGATATTCGTAGCCCCACTTCCATTGGTAGCCGGTGACCTTGACGGTGAGATCGGCGCTGGAAGTGTCTTTCATGGCGACGACCGTCTTGGTGGCCGGCAGCGCCATGGCGATGACGATGATGAAGGGGATGACCGTCCAGGCCACTTCCACGCCAAGATGTTCGTGGAAGGTCGCCGGCTTGTGGCCGCGGGACTTTCGATGCGCCCAGATGGAGTAGAACATCACTCCGAAGACGCCGACGAAAATCACGATACAGATCGTGAGCAGCATCCAGTGCAGCCACATGACATCACGCGTGATCTGCGTGACGCCTTCGTGCAGGTTCAGCTGATTGACCTTCGGGCCGCCGGGCATGTCTTGCACCTGAGCGCCGGCCACGCTGCCAATCAGCATCGCACAAGCCCCCAGTATCCCTCTCCACTTCTTCATGCTTACCTCGAAACACGGCGCGAGGGCCCTTGTCGCCTAGTGGCACGGATGTCACTGCAACAGGACTACGCGCAATTATTAGATGGCAGGGCTAGGCAGGGAGATAGAGCGGCCCCCGCATTCCCACTCGAAATCACAAAGAAACTGGCGGATTATAGCGGACGCACAAATAGATGTAAGTTTGTGCTCTTGAATTCATGGTACCCGCCCCCATCTGGCCGACCCCTATTGACGCGCCAGGCAAACAGGGTGGCATAAAATCCCGCACAGTCTCATCACGACGGCCCCACGATGCCCAAGCAGTTGTCCGATTTGTATGCCGACCTGAGCGCGCGCGCCCAAGAGCCCGCCCCCGTGGGCGCACACGCTTTATATATAGCGGGGCGCCGCTGCGGCTGGGCCACGCATGCGGCGTGCGATGCCCTGCACGGCGCGGATCACATCGAGGCCGACGACGACGCACTGCGCATCGGCGCCGCGCTGGCTCCCGGTGCCGCGCTGGACGCCGTGCTCGAACAGGCCGCGCAACTGTTGCGCCAAGCCAACTGCCTGCGTGGCTGGCGGGATGAATTGCTGGACGTCCTGGACGGCGACACCGCCATCGGCGCCATCGAGCGCGCGGCGGTACGGCCGCTGGGCCTGTTGACCAAGGCCGTGCACCTGAATGCCTGGACGCCCGATGGCCGCGTCTGGATCGCGCGCCGCTCGCTCAGCAAGTCCACCGACCCCGGCATGTGGGACACCCTGGTGGGGGGACTGGCGGGCAGCGGCGAAGACCTGGAAGCCGCGCTGGTGCGCGAATGCGGCGAAGAGGCAGGCCTGGATGCACCCGACCTGGTGGCGCGCACGCCGCTGCGCACCATCTTGCGCATTCACCGCCGCCTGCCCGAGGGCTACCAGGTGGAAGACGTGCTGACCAGCACCTGTGTGCTGGCAGCCGACGCCCGTCCCGCCAACCGTGACGGCGAAGTCATGGAAATCGCCGCCGTCGACGTGGCCACGGCGGTACGCCGAGTGGCCGACGGCGAATTCACGCTGGAAGCGGCGCTGGTGATTCTCGAAGACATCATGCAGCGCCAGGCCGCCGGCGAAATCTGACGCGCCGGCCTGCCCGCGGCCGCGCTAGCGCGGCTGCACGCCGGGCTCGCCCAGCAGGTGGTCGCGCCGCGAGGCGTCATCCGCGGCCCCATCCCCCGCCTGCAACTCCCCCTGCGCAAGCGGGGCGGGCCGAGCGGCATCGGGCTGGATAACCTCGTGCGGGCTGACGCCATGGTCGCCGGCCTCTCGCAGTGCACGCGACGCTTGCACATCGATACCGCCCGTATCCGCCAACCCCGCCCCCGCGGCCTCGGCCGCCTCGGCGGCCTGCGAAGGCGTCGGCACGGAAGCCGGAGCAGGCACCACGGGCGCCGGCGCGGCGTTCGCCTGCGAAAACTGCTTCCAGACCTCGATGGCGCGCAACCGCTGCTTGGCCACCACCTGGATGCGCTCACGCAAATGCTCGTCACGCGCCAGCAGCGCGTGGAAATCGCGCGACGACAGCATGAGCAGCTTGCTGTAGCCCAGCGACGTCACTTCCGGCGCAATCTGCTGCTCGCCCAACAGGCCCAGTTCGCCAAAGAATTCGCCGCTGCCCAGCTCGATCATGGTGTTGTCTGGCAGGTGCACCGCCACGGCGCCCGAGGCCACGAAACACATTTCCTCGCCGTGCCGCCCCTTGGTCAGGACCCGCTGGTCGGGCAGCGCCAGGCGCGGCTTGAGCAGCTTGCTGATGGCCCGCAGCGAATCGGCCGACAGGCCTTCGAACAGCGGCACGCGGTTGATCAGGTCGGCCGCGCTCATTTCGATGTCCAGCGGCGGATGCGTGTCGATGTGCGCCCAGCGGCTCTTCAATTGCGCCATCAGGTCGGCGTAGACCTCGCCGCTGATCAGGAACTGCTCGAGCATGTCGCGATAGCGGATGCGTTCAAGCTCGCGGGCCACGCGGCCCAGGTAGCTTTCCTGCAGCCACTGGGCATACGAGGGATATTGCAGGTTCAGCGCCTGCATGGCGTTGTCGATCAGGTCCAGCCGCCGCTGGTGCAGCGACACGATGCGCTGCGTGGCGGCTTCGCCCAGCAGGGGCGTGATCTGTTCGCGCGCGAATACGATCAGGCGCTGCGCGACCGACCGCTTGCTCATCAGGTTGGCGAACCGCTGTCCCAGCTCGCGCGCCAGCCAGCCCTGGAAGCCGAACAGGTAATGCAACCGCAACGCCAGCCGGAACCCGGTGGAATAGCGTACGTCCGCCACGATGGCCCGTTCGAAACCGGGCACGCCGCCCATGCGGATGGCATCCTCCAGCCGTTCGGCCCGTGCCAGCAGCGCCTCAGCCATGCGCCAGTCGACGATTTGCGCCTTGAGAACGTCGAAGAACATTTCCTCTTCGCGCTGCGCCACGATCGCCAGGCCCACCGATACGCGCTGCTCGTCGCTCATCTGGCTGACCTGGCCGTCGTGCACGCTGGTCAGGCTGGCGTCGAACACGGCGCGGATGCGGTCGCGCACCTCGGTGCCGATGTGTTCGGTCTTGGCCACTTCGTCGGTCTTGCCCTGCAGGTCCTCCAGCGCCACCGCCAGCGCCTGGTTGCGGATGGTGCGTTCCACCGGCGACAGCTGGTTCAGCCCCAGCATGCGGATCAGCGGCCGCAGGCTGATGCCATTGACGAACAGCGTCAACAGCACGAAACCGGTGGTGGCCACGGCGATGAACTGGCGCGCCTCTTCGGGTACCCCCGTCTGCTCGGTCACGGCCAGCGCCAACGCCAGCGACACGGCGCCGCGCAGGCCGCCCCACAGCATCACCACCTTATAAGGATTGCTGACCTTGGTGCCCAGCCGGGTCAGCCCCAGCAGGGGCAAGAGGCCGAACACCACGATCGCACGCGCCACCAGGGTCACCACGAACACGACGCCAACCAGCACCAGTTCCTGCCAATCGGCCGCGGCCATCAGCTTGGGAATCAGCATGGCCGCGAACAGGAAGATGAGGGAATTGGCCCAGAAACCGAATTGCTCCCAGGCGCTGGACAGGTATTCGAAGGTGGTGGGCGACATGCGCGTGCGCCCGGTCGAGCCGACCACCAGGCCGGCGATCACGGTGGCCACCACGCCCGACACGTTCAAGTAGTGCTCGGAAATGAAGAACGACAGATAGGCCAGCGTCAGCGTCAGCGTAATCTCGGCGGTGGGAAAGCCGCGCAGCCAGGCGAACAGGAAACAGGCCAGGCGCCCCATGGCAAAGCCGGCAATGCCGCCGCCGATGAAGTGCACGATGAAGTCGTTGAAGATGCCGCTGACGGTCAGTTCGCCGTGGCCACCCAGAACGGCCAGCAGCACCGAATACAACGCGATCGACGCCGCGTCGTTGAACAGGCTTTCGCCCTCGACCAGCGTCGTCAGGCGCTTGGGGGCCCCGACTTCGCGGAAGATGCCCACCACCGCCACCGGATCGGTGGTGGCCACGATGGCGCCCAGCAGCAGGCACACCACCAGGCCATAGGGTGAAATGGCGTCCAGCGTCACGCCCACCACCACCGTGCACACCACGACGGCCACGATGGCCATCATCAGGATCGGCCCGATGTCGTCCATCAGCCGGCGCACGTTCATGGACAGCGCGGTCTCGAACAGCAGTACCGGCAGGAAGACCATCAGGAAGGTCTCGGACGAGATCTCGAAGCGTTCCAGCGAATCCAGGAAATCGCCGATCCAGCTGGGCGCCCAGCCGTGCACGTGCACGATGATGCCCAGCAAGCAGCCGACGATAGCCAGCAGCACCGAATAGGGCAGCTTGAGGCGACCGGCCAGGGGCGGCATGAAGCACACCAGCGTCAACAGGCCGGCCAGGCCGAATACGAGAAAACCTACATCCATGGAAAACGCCGCGTCCCGATCATGAAGCTTGTGAGAAGTTCCACAAGAATAGCGGGTTTTCGTGCAAGTCCTGCCGCGGGCGCCTGCACCACCACGTTTCGTTACGCCATCCCTGCCACCGGGCATGCGCCGAGCCGCGACTTTTTCGGTAAGGTAAGGGCCGTGCAGAACTTTGCAGGAGCCGCACTTGGCACGCGTCCACACCCTGGCCCGGCGCAACGATCCCCCGGCCATGCTTGTCCAATTGACCGATTGCCATCTGTTCGGCGAGCCCGAAACCGTGATGCTGGGCGTCAATACCGACGCCAGCCTGCGCGCGGTGCTGCGCCAGATCGAGGCCGACGGCAAGCATCCCGACCTGCTGCTGGCCACCGGCGACCTGTCCCAGGACGGCGAGCCCGCGGCCTACCGCCGCCTGGCGGCCACCCTCGGCTCGGCCCCGGCGCTGGAAGGCGCGCAGATCCGCTGCCTGCCCGGCAACCACGACCTGCCGGCGGCGATGCGCCAGGAACTGCCCGAATGGTCGGCGCCCGTGACGGACGTGGGCGCCTGGCGGGTGGTGTCGCTGGACACCACCGTGCCGGGTTCGAACGCCGGCCATCTGCCCGACAGCCAGCTGGACTTGCTGGAAGCCGCCCTGGCCGAGGCGCCCGGACGGCACACGCTATTGGCCATGCACCACAACCCGATGCAGATCGACAGCCACTGGCACGACTCGATGATGATCGACAACCCGCAGGCGCTGTTCAAGTTGTTGACGCGCTGGCCGCAGGTGCGCGTGCTGCTGTGGGGCCACGTGCACCACGAATTCGATCGCCGCCGGCACAACCTGCGCATGCTGGCCACCCCATCCACCTGCTTTCAGTTCAGCATCCGCGACGGCAAGCATGTGGTGGACAACCTGGCGCCGGGCTATCGCTGGATCAAGCTCTATCAAGACGGCTCGATGGCCACCGGCGTGCGGCGCGTCCAGGATGCCCTGTGGCATACGGCGCAGGCCGAGCCGGGCAGCGCGCAGGCGGCTTAGCGACCTGGTGCGTTTGGCGCGCGCAATAAAAAACGGGGCACCATATGCGTGGTGCCCCGCAAGCATCCGTCTCATAGGGGAGGGGAAAGAGGAGAAGCCGAGACGGATGACAAGACTGCCAACCAAAGTTTGCGGTCTACGTGAAGTTAGGCGGTGCGCACCTCATTAAGTTTCTGGAATCGCGCGTTATTTCGCGATGAATTTGTATCAATTTATTGACATAGGGAAGGGCTCGCACGAGCGGCCTGCGCCCCGCCTCGCGGGGTTGCACCCGCAAATGAAAAGGGCTGCACACGGCAGCCCTTTTACGTGGTGCGACGCAAGCATCAGGCGGCGAGGTTGCCGCGCATTTTCTTCAGTGCAGCCGCTTCGATCTGGCGGATGCGTTCGGCGGATACGCCGAATTCCTGGGCCAGTTCGTGCAGCGTGGCGCCGCCGTCGTCTTGCAGCCAGCGGGCTTCGACGATGCGGCGCGAGCGCGCATCCAGCGCTTCGAGGGCACTGGACAGCCCCGTGCTTTGCAGCTGATCGCGTGCGGCGCGTTCCAGCACGCGGGTCGGTTCCTGGCGGCCTTCGTCGGACAGGTACGCGATGGGCGCGTAGCTGTCGTCATCGTCATCCTGGTTTTCCAGCGACATGTCGCGGCCGGACATGCGCACTTCCATTTCGCTGACGTCTTCGCGGCGCACGTTGAGTTCGCGCGCGATGTGGTCGACCTGTTCGGGGTCGAGCGTCTGGCCGTCGGGGCGCATGCTGCGCAGGTTGAAGAACAGCTTGCGCTGGGCCTTGGTGGTGGCCACCTTGACCAGACGCCAGTTGCGAATGATGTATTCGTGGATTTCGGCCTTGATCCAGTGCACGGCGAACGACACCAGGCGCACGCCGCGCTCGGGATCGAAGCGCTTCACGGCCTTCATCAGGCCGACATTGCCTTCCTGGATGAGGTCGGCGTGAGGCAAGCCGTAACCCAGGTACTGGCGAGCTACCGACACCACCAGGCGCAGGTGCGACAGCACCAGTTCGCGCGCGGCGCCCAGGTCTTCCTCGTCGCGCAGGCGACGGCCCAGTTCGGTCTCGCGCTCGGCGGACAGGACCGGCAGGCGGTTGACTGCGGAAATGTACGCGTCGATCGTGCCGAGTGCGCCCGGATTGGCAATGGCCAACGCCAGGGCGTTGCCGGAAGCGGCCAACGAGGTACTGGGTTGTTTCATAGCGGCGGTCTCCGGAAAGCGAAGGGGTAACGACATGGATTCGATGTTAGCACTCTAGTAAAGGGAGTGCTAATTCGACTATTGCGGCGCGTCAAAGTTTCCTTCTCGCAACACGTCCCCAATTTAAATTCATAACCGCCCGCCTGCCTGGCCGCCCCAAGGGCGGGCAGCTCCCGCGCGGGGCTCCCCCTACCAGCCCAGGCGTTTGAGGCCCTCGGCGGTGGACTCGCCGTCCGGCCGGACGAACAGGGCGCCGCGGGGGTCCAGGAAGACCTGGTATTTCGCGCCGTCGAAAAGCGGCATGTAGGCCGCGCTGCCGAATTGGACATCGACGAAGGGGAACCAGTTCGGGAAACTTTGCTTGAGCTGGCCCAGGTCCGGCGCGGGCCAGTCGTCCAGCGCGTGCACCGAGCGCGTGGCCGAGGCTTCGCGCGCCGTGTCGCTGTAGCGGCCGGACAGGCGCTCGAGGCGGTACAGCGGCGGCACGCCGGCCATCAGGGCCGGCAGGCGCCAGCGCACGACGCGGGCGTCGATCTGCCACTGGTCGCCGTACAGCACGTATTGCCGGGCGCCCACGCCCGGCGCGGTGGCGCTGACCTGGAACTGGCCATCGGCCTGCTGGCGGGCCTCGATCCGGGCGACCGGCTGGTCGGTGGTCAGCCTGAAGAACTGCACCAGGGACAAGGCCAGCAAGCCGGACACGCCGCCCAGCAGCAACAGCATCAGGCCGAACAGGCGCCGCACCGGGCGGAACTGGAAGGTGCGACGGCCGCGCTCGTCGCGCGGGCCGCCCTTGCCCAGGAGCATGGCGATGCCCGGCAGAAACAGGACGATCGCGGCCAGCAGGATCCAGACGAAGGGAGCGATTCCGTTGATCAAATCAGGCGGTCCTTAACAAGAACGCCGGGACGGGCAGTCTGGTGCACACGGCGCCGACAGCCTGCCCCGGCAGGCTGCCCAGTATAGAAGCGAGACGTCAGGGGGCTGGCTTTCCAAGCCGCTCGACGTGAAACCGGATGTGATCTTCGATGAACGTCGAGATGAAGTAGTAGCCGTGGTCGTAGCCGTCCTGGCGACGCAGGGTCAGGGGCTGGCCCGCGGCGGCGCAGGCGGCTTCGAAAACCTCGGGATACAACTGTTCGGCCAGGAATTGGTCTGCCGTGCCCTGGTCGACCAGGATGCCGCCGGGGAAGGGCTGGCGCAGGCCGCGCATCAACAGGGAAGCGTCATAGGCCGCCCAGTCGTCCGGATTGTCACCCAGGTAGGCGCCGAACGCCTTTTTGCCCCAGGGGCACTGGCTGGGCGCGGCAATCGGCGCGAAGGCCGACACCGAGCGGTACTGGCCCGGGTTGCGCAACGCCAGCACCAGTGCGCCGTGCCCACCCATCGAGTGGCCGAACAGGCCGACCCGCGCGGCGTCGCCTGGCAGGGCACGGGTGATGATGCCGTGCAGTTCCCGCGTGACGTAGCTGTCCATGCGGTAGTGGCCGCGCCAGGGCGCGGTGGTGGCGTCCACATAGAAGCCGGCACCGGTGCCAAGGTCCCAGCTTTCGTCTTCGCCCGGCACGCTGGCGCCGCGCGGACTGGTGTCGGGCGCCACCAGCATCACGCCCAGTTCGGCGGCCAGGCGCTGGGCGCCCGCCTTGATCATGAAGGTCTCTTCGGTGCAGGTCAGGCCGGCCAGGTAGACCAGCACCGGCACGGGGCCCTGCTCAGCCTGGGGCGGGACGAACACCGAAAAACGCATCGGCAGGCCGATCTCGGCCGAATCGTGGCGGTAATAGCGCTGCGTGCCGCCAAAACAGCGATGCTGGGAAATGAGTTCCAGGGCGGCGGGCATGAGCGATCTCCGGGGGCTGAGGCTGAAATGAACACGGTCGGGATTAGGGTATATCCACGGTACGACGATCCGTCGCCGAATGTTAACCTGCCCGAAACGGGGTCCTTCTTATAAAAAGTATCGATTCCGTGCCCATATTGTGATCACGGGGCTTGACCAGCGTCCACCGTGGCACTATTTATATAAGTACGAGAAGACAACCCGTTCTTCTGGAAGCGCAAGCCCTGACACTATGGCCCGTCTGCCCCGTCTGTACGCCCCTGGGCTGCCCCAACTGGTGCAGGCCAACTTCATTCAGCCGCTGGCGGCGCCGTCCCAGCCCGCCCCGGCCGATATCCTCAACCAACTTGCCGCGTGGCTGGGCGAATCCGCCCAGCGCCACCGGGTCTCGGTCCATGGCTGGCTGCTCGCCAACGACCGCATTCTGCTTTTGGCCACGCCCGCCGACGAAGAAGGCCTGCCGCGCCTGATGCAGACGCTGGGCCGCAACCTGGCCGCGCGCCTGCGGGGCGGCCGCGTCTTCGCGGGCCGCTACCGGTCTGCATTGCTCGAGCCGGGCGCCTGGGTGCTGCCCGCCCTGGTCTGGCTGGAAACCTACCCCGTGCGCAGCGGCGCCTCGCAAGATCCCGATTCCTGGCCCTGGTCGTCGGCCTCCAGCCATACCGGCAACACTTCGGCCGCGCCGGCACAATGGCAGTCCGACCACGCCGACTACTGGGCGTGTGGCAATACGCCGTTCGACCGCCAGGCCAATTACCGCAAGCGCCTGCAAGACGGCCTGTCGCGCGAAGAAACGCAGCGCATCGACCAAGCCGTCTCCGGCCAATGGGCGTTGGGCGGCGCGAACTTCATCGCCAGCCTGGCGCACACCGCCAGCCGCCGCGTCGCGCCCGGGCAGCGTGGCCGCCCGCGCAAGAAGCCGGCCGCGCCCGCTGCCGACACCGAACAGGCGGCGACGCCTGCTCCCGTCTCGCCGCCAACCCCATCCGGTTCGACTTCCTGACACAGCGCCTTCGGGCGCTTTTTTTTCATTGCCGACACGCGGTAAGCCGCCGCCGGCCGCTTGCGTTCGTGCCTGCCGACGCTGTTCTCCGCAGCGTCCCGGTGACGCGAAAACATCAAAATAAACGGGGACGAAACATCGGGAAAATAGGGATTTCACTACCCTTGGCCTGGCCGCCCGGAAGGCGTACCCTCGCCAAGCCTTATTTGGCGAGGGCTTTGATACGTCACCATATTAATGCTCTATGACGGTGCATTCTTTTAATTGGGGTCACACCCCTTATATTCCTGTTGCACCCTACTATTGACGGGGGTATTGTCCGTCTCCTGCACTGCAACATTACGACGCAGGCTCACTGCGGAGCGCGCCATGCCCCAAATTACCCCGAACGACTCCTGTCCCACCCCCAAGGCGACCCCGATCGATGCCACCCGCATCGGCATGCCGCCTGCCCAGGGCCTGTACCACCCCAAGAACGAGCACGACGCCTGCGGCGTGGGGTTCGTGGCACATATCAAGGGCAAGAAAAGCCACGCCATCATCCAGCAGGGCCTGAAGATCCTGGAAAACCTGGATCACCGCGGTGCGGTGGGCGCGGACAAGCTGATGGGCGACGGCGCCGGCATCCTGATCCAGATTCCCGACACGCTCTACCGTGAGGAATTCGCCCAGCACGGCATCACCCTGCCCCCGCCCGGCGAATACGGCGTGGCCATGGTGTTCCTGCCCAAGGAAACCGCCTCGCGTCTGGCCTGCGAACAAGAGCTGGAACGCTCGGTGCGCGCCGAGGGCCAGGTGGTGCTGGGCTGGCGCAACGTGCCGGTGGACGTCGACATGCCCATGTCGCCCACCGTGCGCGACTGCGAGCCGGTGATCCGCCAGCTGTTCATCGGCCGCGGCGCCGACGTGATGGTGCCCGACGCGCTCGAGCGCAAGCTGTACGTGATCCGCAAGACCGCCAGCCACGCCATCCAGCACATGCACCTGGCGCACGGCAAGGAATACTTCGTGCCGTCGGCCTCGGTGCGCACCGTGGTCTACAAGGGCCTGCTGCTGGCCGACCAGGTGGGCCGCTACTACCGCGACCTGGCCGACCCGCGCACGGTGTCCGCGCTGGCGCTGGTGCACCAACGCTTCTCGACCAACACCTTCCCCGCCTGGCCGCTGGCCCACCCGTACCGCATGATCGCCCACAACGGCGAAATCAACACGGTCAAGGGCAACTTCAACTGGCTGCGCGCCCGCGAAGGCATGATGCAGTCGGCCGTGCTGGGCGACGACCTGAAAAAGCTCTACCCCATCGTCTACGAAGGCCAGTCCGACACCGCCACGTTCGACAACTGCCTGGAACTGCTGGTCAATTCGGGCTACTCGCTGGCCCACGCCATGATGATGATGATCCCGGAAGCCTGGGAACAGCACACGCAGATGGACGAAAGCCGCCGTGCCTTCTACGAGTACCACGCCGCCATGATGGAGCCGTGGGACGGCCCCGCCGCCGTCGCGTTCACCGATGGCCGCCAGATCGGCGCCACGCTGGACCGCAACGGCCTGCGCCCGGCGCGCTACCTGGTCACCGATGACGATATGGTCATCCTGGCCTCGGAAGCCGGCACGCTGTCCATTCCCGAAAACCGCATCGTCAAGAAGTGGCGCCTGCAGCCGGGCAAGATGTTCCTGATCGACCTGGAACAGGGCCGCATCATCGACGACGCCGAAATCAAGCTGCAGCTGGCCAACAGCCGCCCGTACCGCCAATGGATCGAGCGCCTGCAGATCAAGCTGGAATCGCTGCCGGCCCCGCGCCAGGCCGCCGTGGCGACGCAATCGTCCGTGTCGCTGCTGGACCGCCAGCAGGCCTTCGGCTGGACCCAGGAAGACTACAAGTTCATCCTGGAACCCATGGCCACGTCCGGCGAGGAAGTGATCGGCTCGATGGGCAACGACGCCCCGCTGGCCGTGCTGTCCGACCGCGCCAAGCCGTTCTACAACTACTTCCGCCAGTTGTTCGCCCAGGTCACGAACCCGCCCATCGACCCCATCCGCGAACAGATGGTGATGTCGCTGGTGTCGTTCATCGGCCCCAAGCCCAACCTGCTGGACATCAACAACGTCAACCCGCCGCTGCGCCTTGAAGTGTCGCAGCCGGTGCTGGATTTCGCCGCCATGGCGCAGATCCGCGACATCGAACAGGTCACCGGCAAGAAGTTCCGCAGCTTCGAACTGGACATCACCTACCCGGCCGCCTGGGGCCCCGAAGGCATCGAAGCCCGCGTGGCCGCGCTGTGCGCCCGGGCCGTGGATGCGGTGCAAAGCGGCTACAACATCCTGATCGTGTCGGACCGCCTAGTCGACAGCGAGCGCGTGGCGATTCCCGCGCTGCTGGCCACGTCGGCCGTGCACCAGCACCTGATCCGCGCGGGCCTGCGCACCAACACCGGCCTGGTGGTCGAAACCGGCTCGGCCCGCGAAGTGCACCACTTCGCATTGCTGGGCGGCTACGGCGCCGAGGCGATTCACCCCTACCTGGCGCTGGAATCGCTGGGCAAGATGAACGACCCGGAAAAGGCCGTCAAGAACTTCATCAAGGCGATCGGCAAGGGCCTGAACAAGGTGATGTCCAAGATGGGCATTTCCACCTACATGTCCTACACCGGTGCGCAGATCTTCGAAGCCGTGGGCCTGCAGAGCAGCCTGGTGAACAAGTACTTCACCGGCACCTCGTCCAACATCGAAGGCATCGGCATCTTCCAGGTGGCCGAAGAAGCGCTGCGCCAGCACCGCGCGGCCTTCAGCACCGATCCGGTGCTGGCCAACGACCTGGACGCGGGCGGCGAATACGCCTATCGCGTGCGCGGCGAAGAGCACATGTGGACGCCGGATTCCATCGCCAAGCTGCAGCATGCGTCGCGCGCCAACAACTACCGCACGTACAAGGAGTACGCGCAGATCATCAACGACCAGAGCCGTCGCCACATGACGCTGCGCGGCCTGTTCGAGTTCCGCTTCGATCCGTCGCGTGCGATTCCGCTCGATGACGTCGAACCGGCCAAGGACATCGTCAAGCGCTTTGCCACCGGCGCCATGTCGCTGGGTTCGATCTCGACCGAAGCCCACTCGGTGCTGGCCGTGGCCATGAACCGCATCGGCGGCAAGTCCAACACCGGCGAAGGCGGCGAAGACGAACTGCGCTACCGCGCCGAAATGCGCGAAGGCAAGAGCACCATCAAGGACGGCGATACGCTGGCCTCGCTGCTGGGTTCGGACCGCATCGAAGCCGACGTGGCGCTCAAGAAGGGCGACTCGCTGCGCTCGAAGATCAAGCAGGTCGCGTCGGGCCGCTTTGGCGTCACCGCTGAATACCTGTCGTCGGCCGACCAGATCCAGATCAAGATGGCGCAGGGCGCCAAACCCGGCGAAGGCGGCCAGTTGCCCGGCCACAAGGTGTCGGAATACATCGCCAAGCTGCGCTATTCGGTGCCGGGCGTGGGCCTGATTTCGCCGCCGCCGCACCATGACATCTACTCGATCGAAGACCTGGCCCAGCTGATCCACGACCTGAAGAACGTCAATGCGAAGGCATCGATCTCGGTCAAGCTGGTGTCGGAAGTGGGCGTGGGCACGGTGGCCGCGGGTGTCGCCAAGGCCAAGGCCGATCACGTCGTGATCGCCGGCCACGACGGCGGCACGGGCGCATCGCCGGTGTCGTCCATCAAGCACGTGGGCACGCCCTGGGAACTGGGCCTGGCCGAAACGCAGCAGACGCTGGTGCTGAACCGCCTGCGCAGCCGCATCCGCGTGCAGGCCGACGGCCAGATGAAGACCGGTCGCGACGTCGTCATCGGCGCGCTGCTGGGCGCCGATGAATTCGGCTTCGCCACGGCCCCGCTGGTCGTCGAAGGCTGCATCATGATGCGCAAGTGCCACCTGAACACCTGCCCGGTGGGCGTGGCCACGCAGGATCCGGTGCTGCGCAAGAAGTTCCAGGGCAAGCCCGAACACGTCGTCAACTTCTTCTTCTTCATTGCCGAGGAAGTGCGCGAGATCATGGCCCAACTGGGCATCCGCAAGTTCGATGACCTGATCGGCCGCGCCGACCTGCTGGACATGCGCTCGGGCGTCGAACACTGGAAGGCCCAGGGCCTGGACTTTGCCCGCGTATTCCACCAGACCCAGTCCGACGCCGACGTGCGCCAGACCGAAGAGCAGGACCACGGCCTGGCCGGCGCGCTGGATCACCAGCTGATCGAACGCAGCAAGCCGGCGCTGGAGCGCGGCGAGAAGGTCTCGTTCATCGTGCCGGTGCGCAACCGCAACCGCACCATCGGCGCCATGCTGTCCGGCGCGGTGGCATCGCGCTACGGCCATGACGGCCTGCCGGACGACACGATCCACATCCAGTGCAACGGCACGGCCGGCCAGAGCTTCGGCGCGTTCCTGGCCCATGGCATCACCATGGACCTGGTGGGCGAAGGCAACGACTACGTGGGCAAGGGCCTGTCCGGCGGCCGCATCATCGTGCGCTCGCCCAACGACTTCCGCGGCTTCGGCCCCGACCACATCATCGCCGGCAACACCGTCCTGTACGGCGCGCTGGCCGGCGAAGCGTTCTTCAACGGCGTGGCTGGCGAGCGTTTCGCGGTGCGCAACTCGGGCGCCGCCACGGTGGTGGAAGGCACGGGCGACCACGGCTGCGAATACATGACCGGCGGCACCGTCGTGGTGCTGGGCGCTACCGGCCGCAACTTCGCGGCGGGCATGTCGGGTGGCGTGGCATATGTGTGGGACCCCGAGCGCACGCTCAAGCATCGCGCCAACCTGTCGATGGTCGAACTGGAAGCTGTGGTCCCGCATGCGGAACAACAGGCCCAGAACAACATCGACATCTGGCACAGCGCGCAGCGCGGTGGCGAGCGCGAAACGGATGAAACCATCCTGCGCCGCCTGGTGGAAGACCACTTCCGCTACACCGGCAGCTTCCGCGCCCGCGAAATCCTGGGCGACTGGGAAGCATCGCGCGGCAAATTCGTAAAGGTCATGCCGACGGACTACCGCCGCGCATTGGGTGAAATGTGGCGTGCAGCCAACCCGCAACAACTGGCTGCGTGAGGGATACCATGGGAAAGATTACCGGCTTTATGGAATTTCAGCGTCTGCAGGAGGCCTCGGAGGCCCCGCAGAAGCGGCTGAAGAACTGGCGCGAATTCGTGCTGCACCTGACCGATGACCAGGCCAAGCAGCAGGCGGCGCGCTGCATGGACTGCGGCATCCCGTTCTGCAACAACGGCTGCCCGGTCAACAACATCATTCCGGACTGGAACGACCTGGTCTACAAGCAGGACTGGCGCCGTGCGCTGGACGTGCTGCACTCGACCAACAACTTCCCCGAGTTCACCGGCCGGATCTGCCCGGCGCCGTGTGAAGCCGCCTGTACCTTGAACATCAACAGCGACGCTGTCGGCATCAAGTCCATCGAGCACGCCATCATCGACAAGGGCTGGGCCGAAGGCTGGGTGACCCCGCTGGTGCCTGCCCGCAAGACCGGCAAGAAAGTCGCGGTGGTGGGTTCGGGCCCGGCCGGCCTGGCCTGCGCCCAGCAACTGGCGCGCGCCGGCCACTCGGTGACCCTGTTCGAAAAGAGCGATCGCATCGGCGGCCTGCTGCGCTACGGCATTCCCGACTTCAAGCTGGAAAAGCACCAGATCGACCGCCGCATCTCGCAGATGGAAGCGGAAGGCGTGGAATTCGCGCCGTCGACCTACGTCGGCAACCCGTCGGATGCCGTCGCTGACGGCCTGACCGTGCGCACCCCGCAGTCGCTGCTGGCCGAGTTCGACGCCGTGGTGATGAGCGGCGGCTCGGAAACCCCGCGCGACCTGCCGGTGCCCGGGCGCGAACTGTCGGGCGTGTACTTCGCCATGGACTTCCTGCGCCAGCAGAACAAGGCCGTGGCCGGCGACCGCCTCACCAACCAGACGCTGGCCAAGGGCAAGCACGTGGTGGTGATCGGCGGCGGCGACACCGGGTCCGACTGCGTGGGCACCAGCAACCGCCACGGTGCGGCCTCGGTCACGCAATTCGAGCTGATGCCCCAGCCGCCCGAGTCCGAGAACAAGTCCATGACGTGGCCGTACTGGCCGCTGAAGATGCGCACCTCGTCGTCGCACGAAGAAGGCTGCGACCGCGACTGGTCCGTGACCACCAAGCTGCTCAAGGGCAGCAACGGCAAGGTCGAAAAGCTGGTCGGCGCCCGCGTCGAGTGGTTCAAGGACGAGTCCACCGGCCAGATGAAGATGCGCGAGGTCGAAGGCTCGGAATTCGAGATCAAGGCCGACCTGGTGCTGCTGGCCATGGGCTTCGTGTCGCCGGTGCAGACGGTGCTGGATGCGTTCGGCGTGGATCGCGACGCGCGTGGCAACGTGCGCGCCAACACCGACGACTATCGCACCAGCGTGGAAAAGGTCTTCACCGCCGGCGACATGCGCCGCGGCCAGTCCCTGGTGGTCTGGGCCATCCGCGAAGGCCGTCAGTGCGCGCGGTCGGTGGATGCCTATCTGATGGGATCGAGCGAATTGCCGCGCTGATCCCCGGCACGTAACGCCCTGATTTCGCCGCCTTGCGCATCCAGTGCCAAGGCGGCGAAGTCTTTTCAGGCAACCGACACTTTCGTTTCCGTAAGATGCGGCATCGACCCCGCCGCCGCCCCCCGCCATGTCCGCCCCCGAACCCGAGCTTGCCGCCCCGCCGACGCTGCCGCAGATTTTCCTGGCCTTCACCAAGGTCGGCCTGACCAGCTTTGGCGGCGGCCTGAGCGGCTGGATGCTGCGCGAATTCGTGCAGCAACGGCGGTGGATGTCGGAATCCGACTTTCTGAGCGGGCTGGCGCTGGCGCAGTCGTTTCCCGGCGTCAACGTGGTGAACCTGGCCATCTGGATCGGCTTTCGGCTGCGCGGCGGCCCCGGCGCCTTGCTGGGCGGCCTGGGCATCACGGTGCCGCCGATGGTCGTGGCCATCGGCGTGGCCGCGCTGTTCGCCAGCCTGGCGCAGTCGCAGGGGCTGCACGTGGCCATGGCGGGCGTGGCGGCTGCAGCGGTGGGCGTGTCGCTGCAGACCGGCCTGCGCGCCGCGCGGCGCGCGCTGGTCGGCTGGGTACCGACCGCAGTCATGGGCATCACCTTCGCCGCGATCTTCCTGTTGCGCCTGCCCTTGCTGTGGGTGGTGGGCGCCATGGCGCCGCTGTCCATCGGCATCGCCTACAGCCGCTTGCGGCGCCAAGGGCGGCGCCCATGAACCTGGCCCTGTTGCACGACCTGTTCTCGGTGTTCACGCCGCTGTCGTTCCTGACGGTGGGCGGCGGCCAGAGCATCCTGCCCGACATCCACCGCCAGGCGGTGGACAGCTATGGCTGGATCAACGAGTCGCAATTCCTGGACTACTTCGCACTGTCGCGCATCACGCCCGGTCCGGCGTCGTTGCTGGTGACGCTGATCGGCTGGCACGTGGGCGGATGGGGCGGCGCGATCGCGGCGTCGATCGCCATCTTCCTGCCCTGTTCGCTGCTGATCTACGCGCTGGCGCGGGTCTGGGCGCGCTACCGCCACGCCACCTGCGTGCGCGCCATCGAAGCCGGACTGGTGCCGGTCGCCGCCGGCATGATCCTGGCGTCTTCCTGCACCGTGCTGCGCGCCGCCGAGGGCGGCGCCTGGGCCTGGGGCGTGGCCGCGGCATCCACGTTGGCGCTGGTCTACACGCGGGTCAGCCCCTTCCTGATGCTGGCGCTGGGCGCCGCCGTGTTCCTGGCCGCGCTGGCCTGATTCCCCCCTTGCGCTTGCCGTCTGCGCTGCCCGTTGTTGCAGTGCAGCCACGGCGGCGCCGGCTTGCCCGCAGCGTTTGACGCATATCAACCGGCCCCGGCGCCGGGTCTGCGAACCTTTCCACTCACCCCATGGAAAGATCGGAGAAGAAAATGTTTTCGCTGAATGGGCGTATCCGCGCCACCGCCATCGCCGGCCTGATCGCTGCCGGCGCGTTTGCCGCCCCCGCCCAGGCCCACGAAGCCGGCGACATCCTGTTCCGGGTCGGCGCAACGCAGGTTCGCCCCGCATCGAACAACGGCACCGTGCTCGACGGCAGCGTCAAGCTCGATGCCAACAACAACGTGCGCCCCAGCTTCACGCTGGCCTACATGGCCACGCGCAACATCGGTATCGAACTGCTGGGCGCCTGGCCGTTCCAGCATGACGTGCACGGCAGCGGCCTGGGCAAGATCGGTTCGAGCAAGCAATTGCCGCCCACGCTCAGCCTGCAATGGCACATCCTGCCCGACAGCATGGTCCAGCCCTACATCGGCGTGGGCATCAACTACACCAAGTTCTTCGACACCAAGGCCGAAGGCGCGCTGAAGGGATCGGACCTGAAGATGGGCGACTCGTGGGGCGTGGCTGCGCAACTGGGCGCGGACATCAAGATCAACGAACGCTGGTTCATGAACGCCGACATCCGCTACATCGACATCAAGTCGAAGGTGAAGCTGAACGGCGAACACATCGGCACCGCACGCATCGACCCGTGGGTGCTGACCATGGGCGTCGGCTACCGCTTCTGACCCCCATGCCCGCCCATCAAGGGCGGCGCTGCGCGAGCAAGTCCTGGAACGCCTGCAATGCAGGCGTTTCGTCATCTGCGCGCCAGACCAGCTGCGTCTGCGCGCGGCCATGCTGGCCGGACAGGGGCATGACACGCAGCGACGCTTGCGCCCCCAGCACCGCCAGCACCGAGCGCGGCACGATGGCCACGCCCGATCCCGCGGCCACGCAGGCCACGATGGCGTGGTAGGACGCGAATTCCATCACCTTGCCCGGCGCCACGCCCGCCTGGCTGAACCATGATTCCAGGATGCGGCGGTACGAGCAGCCGGCCGTGAACGCAATGACGCTGCGGTCGCCCACGTCTTCGGGGCCGCGGATCTCGGGCCAGGCCAAGGGTGAAATCAGCGCCAGTTCTTCCTGGAAAACCGGCTGCTGCGCCAGCCCCTGGCCGTCGAACGGTTCCGCCACGAACGCCGCTTCGATCTCGTAGTTGCGCACCTTGGCGGCCAATGCACCCGACGTGCCGGTGACCAGTTCGATACGCACTTGCGGCCAGGCCGCATGGTAGGCCGCCAGGATGGGCGGCAGGCGCGCCGCGGCCGTGCTTTCCATGGTGCCGATGCGCAGCAGGCCCTGCGGCGCGCCGTCGCGCACCGCCGCCTGGGCCTCGGCCGACAGGCGCAGCAGGCGGTCGGCATAGGACAGCAGCACGCGCCCCTGGTCGGACAGCACCAGGCGCCGGTTCTGGCGCCGGAACAGCGGCGCGGCCAGCGAGCTTTCCAGTTGCTTCAGGCGCGTGGACACGTTGGACTGCACCCGGTTCAGGTGGGCCGCGGCACGCGCCACGCCGCCGTGGTCGGCCACCGCCTTGAAGATCTGCAACGCGTCGAGGTCTAAGTTTCTCATTTCAAGAACTTAAGTTCTGAATAATTCACTATTCAAGATATTAGTACAGCCGTAGAGTGGGAGCCATGTCAATAGCCGCCCACCCTGATTCCGTCCGCCCGCGCGGAGCCGCCTCGCTGGCCTGGCCCGCCGCGCTGGCGCTGGCCGCCGCCATGGGCATCGGCCGGTTCGCCTTTACCCCCGTCTGGCCGCTGATGGCCCAGGAGGCCGGGTTGTCGTTGGCGCAGGGCAGCTGGCTGGCATCGGCCAACTACGCGGGCTATCTGCTGGGCGCGTTGGCCGCGGCCGTGCGGCCCCCGCGCCATCCACGCACCATGCTGGCCGCCAGCCTGCTGGCCGTGGGCCTGTTGACCCTGGCGATGCCCGGGTTCCATGGCGTGCTGGCCTGGGCCCTGCTGCGGCTGGCGGCGGGCTACGCCAGCGCCAGCGCCTTCATCTGCATTGCCGCCGCCCGGCCTGTGGCCGCCGACGATCCGCGCCGCCCGGCGGTAGCGGCCATCACCTATGCCGGCGTCGGCGCCGGCATCGCCCTGACGGGCCTGGCCTGCCTGGCGCTGATGGCCATGGGCGCCGACGCCAACGCCAACTGGACGACGCTGGGCGTACTGACCCTGGGCTTGTCCGCGCTGGCCTGGCCGCGCCTGTCCCGCGCCGACGCCAAGGCGCACCTGGGAACCGTGGCCGTGCCCGTCGGCCTGCCGCCAGGTATCGGCCGGCTGGCCCTGCACTATGGCGTCTTCGGCGCCGGCTACATCATCCCCGCCACGTTCCTGCCGGCCATGGCCCGCGAGATCATTCCCGACCCCGCCGTGTTCGGCTGGGCCTGGCCGCTGTTCGGCCTGGCCGCCGCGCTGTCCTGCCTGCTCGCGCCCCGCGTGGCGCAGGCGCTGGACGACAAGGCGGTATGGCGCGGCGCGCAAGCGGTGATGGCGCTGGGCATGCTGGCCGCGGCGATCTGGCACAACATCGCCGCCGTCATCGTCGCCGCCATCCTGGTGGGCGGCACCTTCATGGTCATCACCCAGGCAGGCATGCTGGCCGCCCAGCGGCTGGCCGGGCCGGCCGCGCCGCGCGCCGCCGCCATCATGACGTCGTCCTTTGCCGCCGGGCAGATCCTGGGCCCGCTGCTGGCCTCGGGCGCGGCCCGCTGGGGCGCCGGCCTGCCGCAAGTGCTGGCGGGCGGCGCGGTGCTGCTGGCGCTGTCGGCCTGGCGCCTGGGAAAAATCAGCGTCGCCGCCCCCAACGCTGGGCATAATGCGATGGGTTCCTAGGAACCCATCACATTAGAAAGAGGAGTCACCCAGCATGAAATCGCTACGCCCCTTGGTCGCTGCCCTGGCGGCCTTCGCCGCCTTCAGCGGCGTCGCACAGGCCCAGGCCACCGACTGGCCCGCCAAACCCATCACCATGATCGTGCCCTACGCCCCGGGCGGCTTTGCCGATACACGGGTGCGCCTGTTGGCGCGCAAGCTGGGCGAATCGCTGGGCCAGCCCATCGTGGTGGAAAACAAGGCCGGGGCGGGCGGCGTCGTCGGCACCAACCTCATCGCCAAGGCCGCCCCCGACGGCTACACCATCGGCACCGGCAACCTGGCGCCGATGGCCGTGAACCCGTCGCTGATGAAGGACATGCCCTATGACCCGCTCAAGGACCTGGCGCCGGTCATCCTGATCGAAAACAGCCCGCTGGTGCTCAGCGTGAACAACGAACTGCCGGTCAAGACGCTGGCGGACCTGATCGCCATGGCCAAGAAGCAGCCGGGCAAGCTGTCGTTCGGTTCATCGGGCGTGGGCGGCGCGCACCACCTGTCGGGCGAAATGTTCCGCGAACAGGCCAAGATCGACATCGTGCATGTGCCCTACAAGGGCGGCAGCCTGGCTGCCACCGACCTGATGGGCGGCCACATCTCGATGATGTTCGAAATGGGCTATTCGGCGTTGCCCGCCATCCAGGGCAAGAAGATCCACCCCATCGCGGTGACGTCGGCCCAGCGCCTGGCGGTGCTGCCGGACGTGCCCACCATGGCGGAATCCGGCCTGCCGGGCTTCGAGTCGTACAACTGGCAGGGCATCGTCGCCCCCGCCGGCACCCCCGCGCCCATCATCGCCAAGCTCAACGCCGAGCTCAACCGCATCCTGAAGGAAGCGGACGTGCAGAAGGCCATTGCCGACACCGGCAGCCAGGCCGGCGGCGGCACGCCCGAGGAATTCGGCGCGTTCATCAAGAGCGAAACGGCCAAGTGGGACCACGTCATCAAGGCTGGAAACATCCAGCTTCAGTAACCCAACCAGGAGACTCCCATGGCATCCCGCCTTCTCGATCAGCTCAAGCTCGACCACCCCATCATCCAGGCGCCCATGGCCGGCGGCGCGACGACGGTCGAGCTGGTGTCCGAGGCGTCGAAGGCGGGCGTCCTGGGGTCCCTGGGAGCGGCTTACCTGACGCCCGAGCAGATTGACGCGGCCGCAGGCGCGATCCGCGAACGCACCGACCGGCCGTTTTCGATCAACCTGTTCGCCTCGGTGCCGGACCAGCCCTACCACGGCAATGCCTCCCGCATGCTGGACCTGCTGGCGCGCTACCACGCCCAGTTGGGCCTGCCGGCGCCCGCCGCCCCCGGGCCGCAGGCGGACCCCTTGCCCGGCCAGATCGACGCCGTGCTGCGCGTGCGGCCGGCAGTCTTCAGCTTCACGTTCGGCCGCATGCCCGCCGATGCGCTGGCGCGCTGCCGCGAACTGGGCATCCTGACGGTCGGGACGGCCACCACGGTGCGCGAAGCCGTGGCCCTGGAGCAGGACGGGGTGGACGCCATCGTGGCCCAGGGCGCCGAAGCGGGCGGTCATCGGGGCACTTTTCTGGACGATTTCGAGCATTCGCTGATCGGCACCATGGCGCTGGTGCCGCAGATCGCCGACGCGGTGTCGGTGCCCGTCATTGCTTCGGGCGGCATCATGGACGGCCGCGGCATTGCGGCCGCCCTGACCCTGGGCGCCCAGGCCGCACAAATGGGGACGGCCTTCCTGACCACCGACGAAGCCGGCATCAACGACGCCTACAAGGCGGTGCTGCCCGCCTCGCGCGCCGAGCAATCCCGGGTGACCCGGGCGTTTTCCGGACGTCCGGCCCGCGGCATCGTGAACTCCTTCATGCGGGATGCCGATCAATTATCAGACGACATCCTGCCGTACCCCCTGCAGAATGCGCTGACGCGGCCCATGCGCACGGCGGGCGGCAAGGCCGGCAACGTGGCCGTTCTGTCCCTTTGGGCGGGCCAGGGGGCCCCGCTGGCACGGCGTGAAAGCACGGCCGCGCTGGTCGCCCGATTGGTCCGCGAAACCGCAACGGCGCGCTCGCGCGGCTGACGCGAGGGCCGGCCGACGGCCCGCCGATTGTTCCCCGGGGCGAAAACACTGTTCCACGAACTGACATACCGCACTGCGGTGACAGTTCGTCGGGCTACAATGGCCCCTCGCCGCTGGGTGCAACAGTTTGTCTTCCTGTCCCCGGCATATGAGTAACAGGGCGCTTCCCGACGCAGCCTGTCTCGCTCGCGCCGGCCATCGTCCCGCCCGCGCCCGAGCGGGGCGGCAGGGCCGCCGCCACCGAAACACCCGTTCTTGTTGCCCATGCCCGCTCAAACCAGCAGCCCCCCGGAATTTGCCTTGCACCTGCAAGGCGTGGCGCTCGGCTACGGTGATTTCACCGTCCTGCGCAACATTTCCATGGAAGCGCGCCCGGGCCAGGTGGTCGCCATCATGGGCGGCTCCGGTTCCGGCAAGACGACCCTGCTGCGGGCCGCCACCGGCCAGCTCGTCGCCAAGGAAGGCACGGTGCTGGCGTTCGGCCAGGACATCGCCCGCGCCACGCCGTCCGAACTGCAATCCCTGCGCAAGCGCATGGGCGTGCTGTTCCAGCAAGGCGCGCTGTTCACCGACCTGAATGTCTTCGAAAACGTGGCGTTTCCGCTACGCGAGCACACGCGGCTGGCCGAGTCCGACATCACCGAACGGGTGCTGGACAAGCTCGATGCCGTGGGCCTGCGCGCCGCGGCCCACCTGAAGGTGGCCGAGGTGTCCGGCGGCATGGCCCGCCGGGTGGCGCTGGCCCGCGCGGTGGTGCTGGAACCCGAACTCATCCTGTACGACGAACCCTTCGCCGGCCTGGACCCGATCTCGCTGGGCATCACCGCCCGCCTGATCCGCAGCCTGGCCGACCGCCTGGGCTGCGCCTCGGTGCTGATCACCCACGACGTGCACGAGTCCTTCGCCATCGCCGACCAGGTCTACCTGGTGGGGCAGGGCGAACTCAAGGCCGCCGGCAGCCCCGAGAGCCTGTCGGCCTCGCAAGACCCCTACGTGCAGCAATTCCTCAAAGGCGAACCCGACGGTCCGGTCGCGTTCCAGTACCCCGAAACGCCGGCTTTCCAGAAGTGGCTGGCGCAACAACAAGGGCGCCGCGCATGAACGCATCGAACAACGCCATCGGCGCGCTGGGCGGCTGGGTGCGCACCCGCATCGCCGGCATCGGCTACTTCACCCGCTTCTTCGGCGCCATGCTGGCGCGCAGCGGCATCGCGCTGTCGCGCCCGCGGCTGGTATCGCAGCAGATCCATTTCATCGGCAACTACTCGCTGCTGATCATCGCCGTGTCCGGCATGTTCGTGGGCTTCGTGCTGGGCCTGCAGGGCTACTACACCTTGAACCGCTACGGCGCCGAGGAATCTCTTGGCCTGCTGGTCGCGCTGTCTCTGGTGCGCGAACTGGGCCCCGTGGTCACGGCACTGCTGTTCGCCGGCCGGGCCGGCACGTCGCTTACCGCTGAAATCGGCCTGATGAAGGCCGGTGAACAACTGTCCGCCATGGAAGTCATGGCGGTCGACCCGATGCGCCGCGTCCTGGTGCCGCGCCTGTGGGGCGGCATCATCGCCATGCCCATCCTGGCCGCCGTGTTCTCCATGGTGGGCATCCTGGGCGGCTGGGTCGTGGGCGTCCTGATGATCGGCGTCGACGCCGGCGCCTTCTGGTCGCAGATGCAGGGCGGTGTCGATGTCTGGAAAGACGTCCTGAACGGCGTCATCAAAAGCCTGGTGTTCGGCGTCACCGTGACGCTGGTCGCGCTTTACGAAGGCTGGCAGGCCAAGCCCACTCCCGAAGGCGTCGCCCGCGCCACCACCCGCACGGTCGTGGTGGGTTCGCTGGCGGTGCTGGGGCTGGACTTCCTGCTCACCGCCTTGATGTTTGGAAACTGAAACGGATCGATCATGTCACGCGAAAAAACCGACATTTGGGTAGGCCTGTTCATCTTGCTGGGCGCGGCCGCGCTGGCGTTCCTGGCGTTGCGCGCCGGCAACTTGAGCACCTTTTCTTTCGCTCCCACCTATACGCTGACGGCCAATTTCGATAACGTAGGCGGCCTCAAGGTCCGCGCGCCCGTGAAAAGCGCGGGCGTGGTGGTGGGCCGGATCGCCAAGATCTCCTTTGACGACAAGACCTTCCAGGCCGTCGTGGCGATCAACCTGGAAACCGCCTACCAGTTCCCCAAGGACTCGTCCGCGGCCATCCTCACGTCCGGCCTGCTGGGCGAACAGTACCTGGGCTTGACCCCGGGCAGCGAAGAAGACAACTTTGCCGATGGCGGGAAAATCCGCTATACCCAAAGCGCCGTCGTGCTGGAGCAGCTGATCAGCAAGTTCCTGTACGGCTCGGCCGAAAAAGAAGGCTCGAAAGCGGCTGCCGCCCCCGAAGCGAACGCCCCGAATTAAAGACAATCCGCCCGATGCGGCCATCGCCGCATCGGGCGCGCGCTGCAATAAGAATAGAACTCTGCTGATAGGGATGCCCTGATCATGAACAAGAAAGCTCTTTCCCGTATCGCCACCGTGGCCGCCGCCGGCGCGCTGATGGCGGGTTGCGCTGCCCCGCAGCAGCCGGACCCGCGCGACCCCTGGGAAGGCTTCAACCGCGGCGTCTACAAGTTCAACGACACCGTCGACCGCGCCGTCTTCAAGCCGGTGGCGCAGGCCTACACCTACGTCACGCCGCAGCCGGTGCGCAGTTGCGTCCACAACATCTTCAGCAACGTCGGCGACCTCTGGTCGGGCACCAACAGCTTCCTGCAGGGCCGCGGCCACGACTTCGTCAACACGCTGGGCCGTTTCCTGTTCAACACCACCATGGGCGTGGGCGGCTGCTTCGACGTCGCCTCGGCCAATGGCGCCCGCAAGATCCCGAACGACTTCGGCACGACGCTGGGCGTGTGGGGCCTGGGCCAGGGCCCGTACCTGGTGTTGCCGTTCTTCGGTTCGTCCAGCGTGCGCGACGGCGTCGGCCTGATCGGCGACTGGCAAGGCCGCCAGTACGGCTACATGGGCGTGAGCGCCATCGACAACGTGCCGCTGCGCAACTCGCTGTGGGGCCTGGAAGTCGTCGACACCCGCGCCAGCCTGCTCAACGCCACCGACACCATCGACCGCGTCGCGCTCGACCCCTACAGCTTCATTCGTGACGCCTATCTGCAGCGCCGCGCCGCCATGGTCAAGGGCCAGCGTGTGGACGACGAGTCCAGCCTGCCCAACTACGAAGACGACGAGGGCGACGCGCCCGCCGCCAAGGACAAGGGCGCCGCCACCCCGGCACCCGTGCCCGCAACCAAGTAAGCTGTCAGATTGCGTAATCAGTACAGCAAGGAGTTTTCATGCGGTTTTCTTTCTTTTCCCTGCTCCAGCGCCTGGCCCTGGCCGGCCTGCTGGGCCTGGCGGCCGGCGCCGCCGTGCAGGCGCAACCCGACGCCAATGGCGCACCCGACCAGTTCGTGCTGGGCGTGGCCAATGAAGCCCTGGACGTCCTGAAGGCCGACGGTGCGATCAAGGCGGGCAATACCGCCCGCATCAACCAGGTCGTCAACGAACACATCCTGCCCTACGTCAACTTCCAGAAGACCACCCGCCTGGCCGCCGGCCGCTACTGGCGCCAAGCCAGCGACGCCCAGAAAAAATCCCTGGCCGACGCCTTCCGTGGCACGCTGGTGCGCACCTACAGCGGCGCGCTGACCCGCGTCACGTCCAGCACCAAGGTCACGGCGCTGCCGTTCCGCGGCGACCCCAAGGCCGACGACGTGGTCGTGCGCACGCTCATCAGCCAGGCCAACGGCCAGCCCACCGGCGTGGACTACCGCCTGGAAAAAACGCCCCAGGGCTGGAAAATCTACGACATGAACGTCGAAGGCATCTGGCTGATCGAGAACTACCGCAACCAGTTCGCCCAGCAGATCAACCAGAACGGCATCGACGGCCTGATCCAGGCCCTGAACCAGCGCAACCAGTAAGGTCCTGTCCGGTTGCCTGCCGGCCCGGCGCGCCCTTGCGGCCCGCCGGGCCTGTTATTTTGGGGACACATTACAGCCCTTGCCCTACGGCCGCCGGGGCTATCAGCGTGCCGCAAGGCGGGCCGCTTATATAATGATCAATTCGCTCTTTTCCGGGCAACCTCCCCGCCGTCATGTCTGCCGTTAGTCTAGAGAACGTCTCCAAAATCTACTCGCCGCGCCGTAGCGGCTGGGGCAAGCTCACCGGCCGCGCGCCTGGGGCCGGCTTCCAGGCGCTCGACAACGTCAGCCTGAACATCGAGCACGGCGAGTTCTTCGGCCTGCTCGGCCCCAACGGCGCGGGCAAGACCACCCTGATTTCCATCCTGGCCGGATTGGCGCACGCCAGCGCCGGCCGCGCTACCGTCTGTGGCTACGACGTCGTGGCCGACTACAAGTCGGCACGGCGGGCCCTGGGCGTGGTGCCGCAAGAGCTGGTCTATGACCCGTTCTTCACGGTGCGCGAAACGCTGCGCATCCAGTCGGGCTATTTCGGCCTGCGCAAGAACGACGACTGGATCGACGAAATCCTCTTCAATCTGGGGCTGGCCGACAAGGCCAATTCGAACATGCGGGCACTGTCCGGCGGCATGAAGCGCCGCGTGCTGGTCGCGCAGGCGCTGGTGCACCGTCCGCCCGTGATCGTGCTGGACGAACCCACCGCGGGCGTCGACGTCGATCTGCGCCGCACGCTGTGGGAATTCATCTCGCGCCTGAACAAGGCCGGCCACACCATCATGCTCACGACCCATTACCTGGAAGAAGCGGAAGCCCTGTGCGGCCGCATCGCCATGCTCAAGGGCGGCCGCATCGTGGCGCTGGACACCACCCAGGCGCTGCTGGCCCGCGTCGGCGGCGTCGACCTCGAAGACGCCTTCGTGCGCATCATGCACCAGGACGACAAGCCCGCCCCGCAACCCGAAGAGATGCCGCAATGACGCAGCCCGCCGCCAACGCCAGCCAGCCGCTGGTGCAACCCCGCCTGGATGCGGGGTCGGGCTTTCCGACCCTGCTGCGCAAGGAATTGCTGCGCTTCTGGAAGGTCAGCTTCCAGACCATCGCCGCGCCCGTCATCACCGCGCTGCTGTACCTGCTGGTGTTCGCCCACGTGCTGGAAGGGCGCGTCATGGTGTACGGCAGCGTGCCCTACACCGCGTTCCTGATCCCCGGGCTCATGATGATGAGCATGCTGCAGAACGCCTTCGCCAACCCGTCCTCGTCGCTGATCCAGAGCCGCATCACGGGCAACCTGGTGTTCATGCTGCTGCCTCCGCTGTCGCACCGCGACATCTTCGCCGCCTACGTGCTGGCGGCCGTGGTGCGTGGCCTGGCCGTAGGCCTGTGCGTGTGGGTGGTGGCGCTGTTCTTCGTGTCGCTGGTGCCCGCCAACCCGCTGTGGCTGCTCGTGTTTGCCGTGCTGGCCTGCGGCATCATGGGCGTGCTGGGCCTGATCGCCGGCCTGTGGTCCGAGAAATTCGACCAGCTCGCCGCCTTCCAGAACTTCCTGATCATGCCGGCCACCTTCCTGTCCGGCGTGTTCTATTCCATCCATACGCTCCCCGCCTTCTGGCAGGGCGTGTCCCACTGGAACCCCATTTTCTACACCATCGACGGCTTCCGTTACGGATTCTTCTCGGTGTCGGACGTCTCCCCCTGGCGCAGCCTGGCGGTGGTGACGGGGGTGTTCCTCGCACTGTCGATCTATGCGCTGCGGCTTCTGGCCAGCGGCTACAAACTCAGGAACTGACGTCCATGCTTCCCACTCCCGCGCAAGTCCGCCAATACATCGCGGACGGCCTGCCCTGTGAACATCTCGACGTGCAAGGCGACGGCTCGCATTTCGACGCGGTCATCGTCAGCGCCGCCTTCGAAGGCAAGCGCCTGATCCAGCGCCACCAACTGGTCTACGCCGCCCTGGGCGACCGCATGAAAGCCGAGATCCACGCCCTGTCGATGCGTACGCTGACCCCTGGCGAGTACGCCCAGGCGGGCAAGTAATCATGGACAAGCTACGCATTACCGGCGGCGCGCAACTGCGCGGCGAAATCACCATTTCCGGCGCCAAGAACTCGGCCCTGCCGATCCTGTGTGCCGGCCTGCTGACGGCCGACCCGCTGTCCCTGTCCAACGTGCCGCACCTGAACGACACGGCTACGATGCTGCGCCTGCTGGGCCGCATGGGCGTGCGCGCCGAGCGCGCGGCCGACGGCCTGGTCACGCTGCAGGCCGACCGCGTCGACAACCTGGAAGCGCCCTACGACCTGGTCAAGACCATGCGCGCGTCCATCCTGGTGCTGGGCCCGCTGGTGGCGCGCTTCGGCGAAGCCCGCGTCAGCCTGCCGGGCGGCTGCACCATCGGCCAACGGCCGGTGGACCAGCACATCAAGGGCCTGGCCGCGCTGGGCGCTGAAATCAGCATCGAGCACGGCTTCGTGGTGGCGCGCGCCAAGCGCCTGAAGGGCGCCTCCATCCGCACCGACATGGTCACCGTCACCGGCACCGAGAACCTGCTGATGGCCGCGGTGCTGGCCGAAGGCCGCACCGTGCTGGAAAATGCCGCCCGCGAGCCCGAAGTGGTGGACCTGGCCGAGCTGCTCATCAAGATGGGCGCCCGCATCCAGGGCCACGGCACCGACCGCATCGTGATCGAGGGCGTCGAGCGCCTGCACGGCGCCGAGCACCGCGTCATTTCCGACCGCATCGAAGCCGGCACCTTCCTGTGCGCCGTCGGCGCGGCCGGTGGCGACATCCTGCTCAAGAATGCCGACGCGAGCATCCTGGGCGCCACGCTGGACAAGCTGGTCGAGGCCGGCCTGACCATCGAAACCGGCCCCGACTGGATCCGCGGCGCCATGTCCACCCGGCCCAAGGCCGTGGGTTTCCGCACCCACGAATACCCGGGCTTCGCCACCGACATGCAGGCCCAGCTCATGACCCTGAACACCGTCGCCGACGGCACCAGCGTCATCGTCGAGAACATCTTCGAAAATCGCTACATGCACGTGCAGGAACTGCGCCGCATGGGCGCCGACATCGACATCGACGGCCATACCGCCATCGTGCGTGGCATCAAGCGCCTGTCGGGTGCCACGGTCATGGCGACCGACCTGCGGGCCTCGGCCAGCCTGGTCATCGCCGGCCTGGCCGCCGACGGCGAAACCGTGGTCGACCGCATCTATCACCTGGACCGCGGCTACGACCGCATGGAAGTCAAGCTGCGCGCCCTGGGCGCCAACATTCAACGCGCAACCGGCAAGGAATCGGCATGAGCGATGCCCAACTCGCGCCCCTGACCCTGGCTTTGTCCAAGGGGCGAATCTTCGAAGAAACCATGCCGTTGCTGGCGGAAGCCGGCATCGAAGTGCCCGAGAACCCCGAAAGCTCGCGCAAGCTGATCCTGCCCACCAGCGATCCGGGCCTGCGCCTGATCATCGTGCGCGCCTCCGACGTGCCGACGTACGTGCAATACGGTGCGGCCGACCTGGGCATTGCCGGCAAGGACGTGCTGATCGAGCATGCCGCCGAACAGCCCGGCGGCCTGTACCAGCCGATCGACCTGAACATCGCCAAGTGCCGCCTGGCCGTGGCCGTGCGCAACGGTTTCGACTACCAGGCCGCGGTGCACCAGGGCGCGCGGCTGCGCGTGGCCACCAAGTACGTGCAGTCAGCCCGTGAACACTTTGCGTCCAAGGGTGTGTACGTCGACATCATCAAGCTGTATGGTTCGATGGAACTGGCGCCGCTGGTAGGCTTGGCCGACTGCATCGTGGACCTGGTCTCCACCGGCGGCACGCTGCGCGCCAACGACCTGGTCGCCGTCGAAGACATCATGCCGATCTCTTCGCGCCTGATCGTCAACCAGGCCGCCCTTAAAACCCGCGGCGACCGCCTGCAGCCGCTGCTGGACGCCTTCGAAAGAGCCGCCACCCGCAACGCCTGACTTTCGCCCGCCGCGCCCGCGCGGCGGCCGCTCCCTTGCTTGAACCATGACGCCATGGCCCTGATCAACCGTCTCGATTCCCGCGATCCCGGATTCCAATCCGCCCTGTCCAAGCTGCTGGCCTTCGAGGCCACGGAAGACGAATCCATCGACCGCGCCGCCGCCGGCATCCTGGCCGACGTGCGCACCCGCGGCGACGCGGCGCTGGTGGAATACACCCAGCGCTTTGACCGCATGCCGGCTGCCTCGGCGGCCACGCTCGAAATCCCCAAGGCCGAATGGCATGCGGCCCTGGCCGCGCTGCCCGCGGCCCAGCGCCATGCCCTGGAAGCCGCCGCCGAGCGCGTGCGCAGCTACCACCAGCGCCAGCGCGCCGAGACCTGGACCTACACCGATGCCGAAGGCACGATGCTGGGCCAGCAGGTGACACCGCTGGACCGCGTCGGCCTGTACGTGCCGGGCGGCAAGGCGGCCTACCCGTCGTCGGTGCTGATGAACGCCATTCCGGCCAAAGTGGCCGGCGTCGAAGAACTGATCATGGTCACGCCCACGCCCGACGGCGTGCGCAACCCCATCGTCCTGGCTGCGGCCGCCATCGGCGGCGTCGACCGCGTGTTCGCCATCGGCGGTGCGCAGGCCGTCGGCGCGCTGGCCTACGGCACCGCCACCGTGCCCGCCGTGGACAAGATCGTCGGCCCCGGCAATGCCTACGTGGCCGCCGCCAAGCGCCGCGTGTTCGGCGTGGTCGGCATCGACATGATCGCCGGCCCCAGCGAAATCCTGGTCATCTGCGACGGCAAGACGCCGGCCGACTGGATCGCCATGGATCTGTTCTCGCAGGCCGAGCACGACGAACTGGCCCAGTCCATCCTGCTGTGCCCCGACGCCGCCTTCATCGCCGAAGTCGAAGCATCCATCGCGCGCCTCTTGCCCACCATGCCGCGCGCCGACATCCTGCGCGTCAGCCTGGCGAACCGCGGCGCGCTGATCCAGGTCCGCGACCTGGACGAAGCCTGCCGCATCGCCAACGACATCGCCCCCGAGCACCTGGAAATCTCCACGGAGCAGCCCGAAATCTGGACCGCCAGGATCCGCCACGCCGGCGCGATCTTCATGGGCCGTTTCAGCTCGGAAGCCCTGGGCGACTACTGCGCCGGCCCGAACCACGTGCTGCCCACCTCGCGCACGGCCCGCTTCTCGTCGCCGCTGGGCGTCTACGATTTCCAGAAACGCTCCAGCCTGATCCAGGTGTCGCACCAGGGTGCCCAGACGCTGGGCCGCATCGCGGCCGAGCTTGCGCTGGGCGAAGGCCTGCAGGCCCACGCCGCCAGCGCCCAGTACCGGATCGACAAGCCATGAGCGGCGCCGCCGGCCGCATCGCCGGCACGATCCGGCCCGACATTCTCGCGCTGGCCGCCTACCCGGTGGCGCATGCCGAAGGCTGCATCAAGCTGGACGCCATGGAATGCCCCTACGAGCTGCCCGAGGCGGTTCGCGACGACCTGGCCCGCGTGCTGCGCGACACCCCGCTGAACCGCTATCCGGCCGCAGACTTGTCCGGGCTGCAGCAAGCGGTCAAGACGGCCTTCGGTGTGCCGGCCGACGCCGACGTACTGTTCGGCAACGGTTCGGACGAACTCATCCACATCGCGGTGCAGGCCTGCTGCAACCCGGGCGACGTGGTGCTGTCGCCGTGGCCGTCGTTCGTCTATTTCGACATGGCGGCGCGCTTTGACCACGCCCGTTTCGTCGGCGTGCCGTTGGCCAGCGATCTGTCCCTGGATATTTCCGCGATGCTGGCCGCCATTCGCGAGCACCAGCCCAAGGTGGTGTTCCTGGCCGTGCCCAACAACCCCACCGGCGGCGCCTGGTCCGACGCGGACATCGCCGCCATCATCGCGGCAGCCCCGGGCCTGGTGGTGGTGGACGAGGCCTACCAGCCGTTCACCGACCGCAGCTGGATGCCCCAGGTGCTGGCCGCGCCCAACGTGGTGGTAATGCGCACCGTGTCCAAGATCGGCCTGGCGGGCCTGCGCTTTGGCTACCTGGCCGGCCACCCCGACTGGGTCGCCCAGCTCAACAAGGTGCGTCCGCCCTACAACCTGGACGTGCTGACCCAGGCCGCGGTGCTGACCGTGCTGCGCCACAAGCCGGTGCTGGACGAACAGGCCGCCCGCCTGCGCGCCGACCGCGAGCCGCTGGCAGCCGCCCTGGCCGCGTTGCCCGGCGTCAGGGTATTCCCTTCCGCCGCCAACTTCGTACTCGCCCGCTTTTCCGGCAAGCTGGACGGCAACGCCGTGCATCTTGCCCTGAAAACGCGCAAAATATTGGTTCGTAACTTCTCCAACGCCCATCCGCTCCTGGCCGACTGCCTCCGCATCTCGGTGGGCACCCCGGCCGAGAACGCCGCTTTGCTATCGGCACTGCAAGACATCCTGAGTGCCTAATCGAGTTCTGACATGCGTACCGCAGAGATCACCCGCAACACCAACGAAACCCGCATCCGCGTGGCCATCAACCTCGATGGCACCGGCAAGCAGACGATCGACACCGGCGTGCCCTTCCTGGACCACATGCTGGACCAGATCGCGCGCCACGGCCTGATCGACCTCGACATCAAGGCCGAGGGCGACCTGCACATCGATGCGCATCACACGGTGGAAGACGTGGGCATCACCCTGGGCATGGCCATCGCCAAGGCGGTGGGCACCAAGGCCGGCCTGCGCCGCTACGGCCACGCCTACGTGCCGCTGGACGAAGCCCTGTCGCGCGTGGTCGTCGACTTTTCCGGCCGCCCCGGCCTGGAATATCACATCCCCTTCACGCGATCGCACATCGGCGCCTTCGACGTCGACCTGACCCGCGAATTCTTCCAGGGCCTGGTCAACCATGCCCTGATCACGCTGCACATCGACAACCTGCGTGGCACCAACGCGCACCACCAGTGCGAAACGGTCTTCAAGGCCTGTGGCCGCGCGCTGCGCATGGCCGTCGAAGTCGACCCGCGCATGGGCGACGTCGTGCCCTCCACCAAGGGCGTGCTGTAACCGCCGCGACCTCCCACGTACCAGGTAAATCGAAGTGACCACTATCGCCATCGTCGACTACGGAATGGGCAACTTCCATTCCGTCGCGCGCGCGCTCAAGTACGCCGCCCCCGACGCGGACATCCGCATCTGCAGCCAGCCCCAAGATATCGACGCGGCCGACCGCGTCGTCTTTCCCGGGCAGGGCGCCATGGCGGACTGCATGCGTACCCTGAATGAATCCGGCCTGCGCGAAGCAGTCGTCAAGGCCGCGCGCAGCAAACCGCTGCTGGGCGTCTGCGTCGGCGAACAGATGCTGTTCGACGCCAGCGAAGAGGGCGGCACGTCCTGCCTGGGACTGTTCCCCGGCGTGGTGCGCCGCTTTTCGGGCCCGCGCTTTGCCGACCCGGTGCCGGCCGACGACGAAGCCTGCCTGGCCGATACCGGCGGCGCGGGCCTGGTCGATGGCCGCCCCGAACGCCTCAAGGTCCCGCACATGGGATGGAACAAAGTCCGCCAGACGCGCTCTCACCCTATCTGGGACGGCATTCCGGACGACACGCATTTCTATTTCGTCCATAGCTATTACGCCGACCCGGTCGATGCAAGCCTGACCGTCGGTGAAACCGATTACGGCCTGTCCTTTACCTGCGCAGTAGCGGCAGCTAACATTTTCGCGGTGCAGTTCCACCCGGAAAAGAGCGCCGAGCACGGTTTGCGCCTGTATCGCAATTTTGTAGACTGGCAGCCGTAGGCCGCTTCGGCCCACGCGCTCCAGACCATTCAACCTATATTTTCCCGCTGCCCACCATGCTGCTGATCCCCGCCATCGATCTCAAAGACGGACGCTGCGTGCGTCTGCGCCAGGGCGACCTGGACGATGCAACGGTGTTCTCCGAAGACCCCGCTTCCATGGCCACCCGCTGGCTCGAGCAAGGCGCCCGCCGCCTGCATCTGGTCGACCTGAACGGCGCCGTCGCCGGCAAGCCCAAGAACGAAGCGCCCATCAAGGCCATCCTGGACGCCGTCGGCGACGACATCCCCGTCCAGATCGGCGGCGGCATCCGCGATCTCGACACCATCGAGCGCTACCTCGACGCCGGCATCTCGTACGTCATCATCGGCACCGCCGCAGTCAAGAACCCGGGCTTCCTGCAGGACGCCTGCGGCGCCTTCCCGGGCCAGATCATCGTCGGCCTGGACGCCCGCGACGGCAAGATCGCCACCGACGGCTGGAGCAAGCTGACCCGCCACGACGTGCTCGACCTGGCCAAGAAGTTCGAAGACTACGGCTGCGAAGCCATCATCTACACCGACATCGGCCGTGACGGCATGCTGTCGGGCGTCAACGTCGAAGCCACCGTGCGCCTGGCGCAGCACGTGCGCATCCCCGTGTACGCCTCGGGCGGCATCGCCGGCATCCAGGACATCGAAGCGCTGTGCGCCGTCGAAGAAGAGGGCGTCGAAGGCGCCATCCTGGGCCGCAGCATCTACGAAGGCACGCTCGATTTCCAAGCGGCCCAGGCCCGCGCCGACGAATTGGCAAAATGACCACTCCCAGCAGGTCCCCCGAGGCCGGCGCGCCCACCCAAAGCGCGCTGACCCGCCGCATCATCCCTTGCCTGGACGTCACCGCCGGCCGGGTCGTCAAGGGTGTCAACTTCGTCAACCTGCTCGATGCGGGTGACCCCGTCGAGATCGCCCGCCGTTACAACGAGCAGGGCGCCGACGAACTCACGTTCCTGGACATCACCGCCACCAGCGACGGCCGCGACCTGATCCTGCCCATCATCGAGCAGGTGGCCTCGCAGGTCTTCATTCCGCTGACCGTCGGCGGCGGCGTGCGCCAGGTATCCGACATCCAGCGCCTGCTCAATGCCGGCGCCGACAAGATCAGCATCAACAGCGCCGCCGTGGCCAACCCGGACCTGGTGCGCGCCGCGTCCGATTACCACGGCTCGCAATGCGTGGTGGTCGCCATCGACGCGCGCCGGGTGTCCGCCCCCGGCGAAGCGCCCCGCTGGGAAGTCTTCACCCATGGCGGCCGCAAGGCCACCGGGCTGGACGCCGTGGCCTGGGCCCGCCGCATGGCCGCCTACGGCGCCGGCGAAATCCTGCTCACCAGCATGGACCGCGACGGCACCAAGTCGGGCTTCGACCTGGAACTGACCCGCACCGTCTCGGACGCCGTGCCGGTGCCCGTCATCGCCTCCGGCGGCGTCGGCAACCTGCAGCACCTGGCCGACGGCGTCACCACCGGCCGGGCCAGCGCCGTGCTGGCCGCCAGCATTTTCCACTTCGGCCAGCACACGGTCGGCGAATGCAAGCGCTTCATGGCCGAGCAAGGCATCGAAGTGAGGTTATAGAAATGAGCAACGAACCCAGCTGGATGGCCGACGTCGTCTTCGACGAAAACGGCCTGATCCCCGCCATCGCGCAAGACGCCGACAACGGCCAGATCATGATGGTAGCCTGGATGAACCGCGAATCGCTGACCGAAACCGCCGCCACCGGCCGCGCGGTGTACTGGTCGCGCTCGCGCCAGCGCCTGTGGCGCAAGGGCGAGGAATCCGGCCACGTCCAGCAGGTGCATGAATTGCGCCTGGACTGCGACGGCGACGTGGTGCTGCTCAAAGTGCACCAGGAAGGCGGCATCGCCTGCCACACCGGCCGCGCCAGCTGCTTCTACCGCCGCCTGGAAGGGCAGACGGACCAGGCCGCCTGGGTCACCGTGGACCCGGTCCTGAAAGACCCCGAACTGATCTACAAATGACCCACTCGCCCCTCAGCGCCCACGACATCCTGGCCCGCATCGCCGACACCCTGGAAACCCGCCGCCCCGAAAACGGCGGCGATCCCCAGGCCTCGTACGCGGCCAAGCTGCTGTCCAAGGGCCCCGACGCCTTCCTGAAAAAGATCGGCGAAGAGGCCACCGAACTGGTCATGGCCGCCAAAGACGGTGTCCCCGACCGCATCGTCAGCGAAACCGCCGACCTGTGGTTTCATTGCCTGGTCGCGCTGACGCACTTCAACCTGCGCCCCGACGATGTGCTGGCCGAGCTGGCCCGCCGCGAGGGCCTGTCGGGCCTGGCCGAAAAGGCCAGCCGTCCCCAAGACTGACACGGAACCCGCAAAAATGAGCGCCAACTGTCTTTTCTGCAAGATCGCCGCTGGCGAAATCCCGTCCAGGAAGGTCTACGAGGACGAGGACTTTGTTGCATTCCACGATATCAATCCGGCCGCGCCGGTGCATTTGCTGCTCATCCCTCGACGTCATGTCACATCCATGCAGGATATTACGGACGAGGACGCAGGTTGGTTGGGTAGAATGATGTCGTTGGCGCCGCGGCTTGCCGCTGAAAACGGTTGCCGTCCGGGCCCTGATGGCGGATTTCGCATCATGATCAACTCTGGCGTCGAAGGCGGCCAGGAAGTCCCGCATCTGCATTTCCACATCATCGGTGGCTCGCGACCCTGGAAAGGGCGCGTGGCCCCCACCGCGTAATACGGAGAACCGTCATGGGTAGCTTTAGCATTTGGCATTGGTTGGTCGTTCTGGTCATCGTGGCGCTGATTTTCGGCACCAAGAAACTGCGCAACATCGGTTCCGACCTCGGCGGCGCCGTCAAGGGCTTCAAGGAAGGCATGAAAGACGCCAACGGCGACAAGCCCGCCGAACCGATCGCGCAGCAGCGCGTGGCCGGCGACACCATCGATGTGCAGGCCAAGGAAAAATCCAACCCCTGAGCGCCTGCTCGCCCCCCGGGCCCGGCCTGAACCGGCCGGCCCTCATTGCCTCAATTCCCGAGCGGCCGTCGAATGTTTGATGTCAGCCTCACTGAACTGATGGTGATCGGCGTCGTCGCGCTGATCGTCATCGGCCCCGAACGCTTGCCCAAGGTCGCCCGCACGGTCGGCCACTTGCTGGGCCGCGCGCAGCGTTACGTCAACGACGTGAAATCCGATATCCAGCGCGAAATCGAGCTGGACGAACTGCGCAAGTTCAAAAACGAAATGGAAGACGCCGCCCAAGGCGTGAAGCAATCGCTCAACGACACCCACGCCGCACTGCAGGAACCCGTCCAGCAATTCCGCGCCGAACTCGACGAGGTCGCCCGCGAAGCCAGCGGCAAGCCCGCGGCCGCGACAGGCACCGACGCCCCCGCCGAACCGCTGATGCAGCCACTCGCTGGCCAGGCCGCCGCGACGGCTGACGCGCCTGCCGCAGGTTCGCCTGCCGCAGGTTCGCCTGCCGCCCCTGACACACCGCGCACCATTGCGCCGCCCAGCCCGAATCTGAGCCTGGACCTGGAAACGCCCGCCTCCGTGCCGGCCACACAACCGGCTCCCGCCCCGCAACCCGCCCCGGCGCCCAGCGCGCCCGCCGCGGGTTCGCCCGCCGCTGGCGCTACCTCGTCGGCCAAGCCCGCCACGCCCTCCGGAACGACAACGTGACCCAGGACGCCTCCCAAGAAGACGGCCAGCAGGAAAGCTTCATCTCCCATCTGGTCGAACTGCGGACCCGCCTGCTGCGCGCCGTTGGCGCGGTGGTGGTCGTGTTCATCATCCTGTTCATCTACCCCGGCGCGTCGGCCATCTACGACGTGCTGGCCCAGCCCATGCTGGCCTCGCTGCCGCAAGGCACCCGCATGATCGCCACCGGCGTCATCACGCCCTTCATGGTGCCGGTCAAGGTCACCATGATGGCCGCCTTCATCGTCGCGCTGCCGGTGGTGCTGTACCAGGCCTGGGCCTTCGTCGCGCCTGGCCTGTACAAGCACGAAAAGCGCCTGGCGTTGCCGCTGATCATCTCCAGCACGCTGCTGTTCATCGCGGGCATGGCGTTCTGCTATTTCGTGGTCTTCCGCACGGTCTTTCACTTCATCGCCACCTTCGCGCCGCAGTCCATCACGCCGGCGCCTGACATCGAGGCCTATCTCAGCTTCGTCATGACGATGTTCATGGCCTTCGGCATCACCTTCGAAGTTCCCGTGGCCGTGGTCTTGCTGGTACGCATGGGCGTGGTCGAGCTGTCCAAGCTCAAGAGCGCGCGTGGCTACGTCGTGGTCGGCGCCTTCATCATCGCCGCCGTCGTCACCCCGCCCGACGTGGTCAGCCAGTTCATGCTGGCCGTGCCGCTCTGCCTGCTGTATGAGATCGGCCTGATCTGCGCACGAATGGTCACCCCCAAGCCCGGGGCCGAAGACGCCCCGGCCGACGGCTCGCTCACCGAGCGCCACTAAGCATCCATCGCCGTGCCATCGGGGGCCTTCGCGCCCCCGGCACCCGCGGCAACTCCCGTTTCACGCGCGCGAATAAACGGACCGTTTCCGCTTGTACCAACCTGGCTGCAATCCTACATTGCAACCATGTCGCTCGCCCTCCGGCTGCGCGCCCTGATGCGGCGGCGTGGCATCAAAAGCCAGAACCAGCTGGCACGCCTGTCCGGCGTGTCGCAGTCCTGCATCCACCGCATTCTCACCCGCGAAGACCACTACTCGCCCACGCGTGGCACCTTGCTGCGACTGGCCCGCGCGCTGGGCACCCACGTACCCTGGTTGACCGACGGCATGGCCGGCCCGAGTGCCGTCCAGGGCGCCGCGCCGTCCGACGAGTACTGCTGCGCACTCTGCACGCTATTGCGGCGCCAGCCTGAAATCACACAAAGGAAAGTGCTGAAGGTCGTACGCCTGATGCTCGAAGACCCCGGCGCAACCCCGGCGGTGCGCAACGCTGCCAAGGCACGCCCCGTGCGGCGCCCCGGCGGCATCTAGCGCGGCATCACCCCTGCGGGCCTAGCGCGGCAGCCCCGGACGCGTGCCCACCACCACCGCCACCTCGGTCGCCTTGCCGCCGCGCAGCACTCCCAACGTGGCGCGCTGCCCCGGCGGCAGTTGCGCAATTTCGGCCAAGAGCCCCGACGTATCCGTCATCGGCTTGCCGTTCACCGTCTGCACGATATCGCCCACACGCAGCCCGCCCTTGGCGGCAGGGCCGTCGCGCATCACGCCGGCAATGATCACCCCGCGAGCGTTCGCCTCCATCTGGAACGCCCGCGCCAGTTCCGCCGTCAGGTCCTGTGGTTCCACGCCCAGCCAACCGCGCTTCACGCCGCCCGTCTTGACGATCTCGTCCATCACCTTGCGCGCGATATCGATCGGCGTCGCGAACCCGATGCCCAGCGACCCGCCCGATTCCGAATAGATCGCCGTGTTGATGCCCACCAGATTGCCCTGCGCATCCACCAGCGCGCCGCCCGAATTGCCCGGATTGATCGCCGCGTCCGTCTGGATGAAATTCTCGTACGTGTTCAGGCCCAGCCCATTGCGCCCCAACGCCGACACGATGCCCTGCGTCGTCGTCTGTCCCACGCCAAACGGATTGCCGATCGCCAGCACCACATCGCCCACTCGCAGGCCGCGATCCGGTGCCAACGTCGCCGCCGGCAGATTGCGCAGCGTCGCCAGCTTCAGCACCGCCAGGTCCGTATCCGGATCCGCGCCCACCACCTTCGCCGTATCCTTGCGCCCGTCGGCCAACGCCACCTCGATCGCGTCCGCCGCCTGCACCACGTGGTAATTCGTCAGCACGTAACCGTCGTGGTTCACCACCACCCCCGAACCCAGGCTGGTACTGGCCTGCCGCCGGCTCACCCCCGGCACCTGCCCGAACAACTGGCGCAGGATCGGATCATCCGGCAACGGCACCAACGGCACATTCACGTGCTTGGTCGTGTACACATTCACCACCGACGGCGCGGCCCGAGCCACCCCGTCCGCATACGACACCACGCCCGCCAGCGGACGTGCCCCTACCGCCTGCTGGGGCACGGGCGACGACGCCGCCGGCCCGCCCAGCCGCAGCAGATCGGGCCGCAAGGTAGTCACCACGAATAGAATACCCAGGCAGACCGTGACGGCCTGAGCGAATATCAGCCAATATCGGCGCATGTTTCTGATAGGACTAGCAATGAGTAAAGTGGACTCCCACGTCCTGGCCAACTGGCTGGACGACACCCTGCAAGCCGCCCGTTTCAAGGACTACTGCCCCAACGGGCTGCAGGTGGAAGGCCGTTCCGAAGTCGGACACATTATCACCGGTGTCACCGCCAGCGAAGCCCTGCTGCGCATCGCCGTCGAACGCGGCGCCGACGCCGTGCTCGTCCACCACGGCTGGATGTGGCGCAACGAAGACCGCCGCGTCATCGGCACCCGCCGCACCCGCATGGCCCTGGCCCTGAAAAACGACCTGAACCTCTACGCCTACCACCTGCCCCTGGACGCCCACCCCACGCTGGGCAACAACGCCCAGCTCGCACGCATCCTGGGCCTTGCCCCCGAACGCCGCGACGACGGCACGCCCCGCACCTGTGGCGCCGACAACCTCGTCTGGCTGGGCGCCGCCCCCGACCTGCCCACCCTGGGCGACCTTGCCGCCCGCGTCCAGCAACGCCTGGGCCGCCAGCCCCTCGTCGTCGGCAACCCCGACCAGCCCCTGGCCCGCATCGCCTGGTGCACCGGCGGCGCCCAAGGCATGCTCGCCGACGCCATCGACGCCGGCGCCACCGCCTACATCACCGGCGAAGCCTCGGAATCCACCTTCCACCTCGCCCAGGAAACCGGCGTCGCCTTCATCGGCGCCGGCCACCACGCCACCGAACGCTACGGCATCCAGGCCCTGGGCCAAGCCGTCGCCGACCGCTTCGGCATCCAGGTCGACTTCGTCGACCTGGATAACCCGGTGTAAAGGAAGCAGGGCGGCAAGACGCTCCCTCGCGCCGCCCGTCCTGATTCGGACAATCCGATGTCGTGGCAACGAATCAGCCGAGCCACGCGCAAAACCACGCAAGCAACAGAACTGGTCCGATTTCGCAGCCCAACGCCAGCGCGCAGCGCCCACCGCCACAACGCCCCACAAGCGCGTAAGCCGATTGCTGGCCGCCCGCGCGGCCGCAAGCGGCGGGCCCCGAAAATCCCGCACTCAATCCTCGGTCTGACGGCCTCGGCATTCGAGAAGCTTTGAGCCCGTCGGGGCTGGGGCACGAAGCCAAACCCGATGCCAGCAAACACATCCAACAGCCAAAAAAGAAAGCGCCCCGAAGGGCGCCTTGTCTTTACGGCCGCTTGAGCAGATCCCGGATCTCGCGCAGCAGCGCCACATCCTCGGGCGTCGCAGCCGGTGCGGCCGGCGCTTCCTCGGCCTTCGTGCGAGCCTTGTAGATCGCCTTCACCATCCAGAAAATCACAAACGCCAGCAACACGAAGTTGATGATGATCGTGACGAAATTGCCCCAGGCGAACACGTTCGCGCCCGCCTTCGTCAGATCCGCATACGTCATCGGCCCGTTGTATCCCGCAGGCATCGACAGCACCAGGAACTTGTTCGAGAAATCGACAGACCCGCCAAGCACGAAATTGACCAATGGCATGACGATGTCCTTGACCAGCGAATCGACAATCCTGCCGAATGCTGCGCCGATGATCACACCGACCGCCAAGTCAACCGCATTACCTTTAACAGCGAAATCTCGGAATTCTTTGACGAAACCAGTCGCTTTGCTCATAAAAGCACTCCCTTCGTGATACGCCCGCCAGTGGGCTGGCGCTATAATACGCGGTTGCTATGTTGTTACACATTCCCGCGAACCCGATGCCGCAGAAGTGATGCTACTCGTAGAGCGGGCGCATCAACAAGGATAGGAAGATGAGTCAGGATACGCTGGTGCATGACGATGACGGTGCGGTTGATCCCAACCTGCCACCTGATCCTTCGCGACGTTTCTGGGTTACCACCGCCTGTGCTGTGGGTGGCGTAGCAGGTGTCGCAACGGCAATACCCCTAGTAAGCACGTTTTCCCCCTCCGAAAAAGCCCGCGCCGCCGGGGCGCCCGTCGAAGTCGACATCGGCGACATTCCCGTCGGCACCATGAAAACCGTGGAATGGCGTGGCAAGCCCGTCTGGATCATCCACCGCTCTCCCGAGCAGCTCGCCGGCCTCAAAAGCCAGGACGCCCTCCTGGCGGACCCTGACTCCAAACGCGCCGGTTTCACCCCCAAATACGCCGAAAACGAAGGCCGCTCGCGCAAGCCCGAGATCTTCGTCTGTGTCGGTATCTGTACTCATCTGGGCTGCTCGCCCACCGCGCACTTCGAGACAGGTGGCGGTGGCGGCATGGGCGCCTCATGGCAAGGCGGATTCCTCTGTCCGTGCCACGGCTCCACGTTCGACCTGGCTGGCCGGGTCTACAAGAACAAGCCTGCTCCCGATAATCTCGAAGTTCCGCCGTACCAGTACCTCACCGACACCCGCATCATCGTGGGCGTTGATGAAGACAACAAGGCCTGACGCTCGCGTCGCGCTTTTTTCCCGAATTACGTAAGTAAAACAAATACGCCACGTATTAGAGAAGGAGCCGTTACATGGCTGGCGAGAAAACCGTCGAGACGACAGGCCTGTTGGGCTGGCTGGACCGGCGCTTCCCGGTGACCTCCACCTGGAAAGCCCATCTGTCCGAGTATTACGCACCGAAGAACTTCAACTTCTGGTATTTCTTTGGGTCCCTGGCACTCCTGGTGCTGGTGCTGCAGATCGTGACCGGCATTTTCCTGGTCATGCACTACAAGCCGGACGCCGAACGCGCGTTCCAGTCCGTCGAATACATCATGCGCGAAGTCCCGTGGGGCTGGCTGGTGCGCTACATGCATTCCACCGGCGCGTCGATGTTCTTCGTCGTCGTCTACCTGCACATGCTGCGCGGGCTGCTCTACGGTTCGTACCGCAAGCCGCGCGAGCTGGTGTGGATCTTCGGCGTCGCGATCTTCCTCTGTCTGATGGCCGAAGCCTTCTTCGGCTACCTCCTGCCGTGGGGCCAGATGTCCTACTGGGGCGCACAGGTGATCGTGAACCTGTTCGCCGCCATCCCGTTCATCGGCCCCGAGCTGTCGATCTGGATCCGCGGCGACTACGTCGTGTCCGACGCCACGCTGAACCGCTTCTTCGCCTTCCACGTCATCGCCATTCCGCTGGTGCTGGTGGGGCTGGTGGCGGCTCACCTGGTGGCGCTGCACGAAGTCGGCTCGAACAACCCGGACGGCATCGAAATCAAGGAAGGCCCGAAAGACAAGTACGGCCGGCCCAAAGACGGTATTCCGTTCCACCCGTTCTACACGGTGCACGACCTGGTCGGCGTGGCGGGGTTCCTCCTCGTCTTTGCCTTCATCGTGTTCTTCGCGCCGGAAATGGGCGGGTACTTCCTCGAGTTCAACAACTTCATTCCTGCTGACTCGCTGAAGACGCCCCCGCACATCGCCCCGGTCTGGTACTTCACGCCGTTCTACTCGATGCTGCGCGCCACCACCGATGAATTCACGTGGGTCCTGGCCGGCGCTTCGGTGCTGGGCGCCATCGCGCTGCTCGTCAAGAGCAACCTGAAGGGCTTCATGCGCATCGCCATCCCCGCGATCCTGATCATCGTGGCCGTGCTGCTGCGCGCCATCGATGCCAAGTTCTGGGGCGTGGTCGCCATGGGCGGCACCGTGGTCATCCTGTTCTTCCTGCCGTGGCTGGACCATTCGCCGGTCAAGTCGATCCGCTACCGTCCCACCTGGCATAAGTGGATCTACGGCATCTTCATGGTCAACTTCCTGGTGCTCGGCTACATCGGTACGCAGCCGCCCAGTCCGCCGTTGAACATCACGTCGCAGATCGGCACGCTGCTGTACCTGGCATTCTTCTTCCTGATGCCGGTCTGGAGCCGCCTGGGCACCTTCAAGAAAGTGCCCGACCGCGTCACGTTCCACGCCCACTGAGCCCACGAGAATAACGGACTAACCATGATCAAGAAGCTGATTGGTGCCGTGGCCTTGATGCTCACGTGTACCGCCACTTACGCCGCTGAAGGCGGCTTTCCGCTGGACAAGGCGCCTTACCGCGTCAACGACGTCGCGTCGCTGCAAAACGGCGCCAAGCTGTTCGTCAACTACTGTCTGAACTGCCATAGCGCATCCTCGATGCGCTACAACAAGCTCAAGGACATCGGGCTGACCGACCAGCAAATCAAGGAAAGCCTGCTGTTCACCGGCGAAAAAGTGGGCGATATGATGCATATCGCCATGACGCCCAAGGACGCCAAGAAGTGGTTTGGCACGACGCCCCCGGACCTGTCCGTGATCGCCCGTGCCAAATCCGTCAACGCCGGCCCCTCGGGTTCCGACTACATCTACACCTACCTGCGCACGTTCTACCGCGACACTTCACGCGCCACGGGCTGGAACAACCTGGTGTTCCCGTCGGTGGGCATGCCCCACGCCCTCTGGGAACGGCAGGGTCCGCGCGAGCTGACCACCGTGGCCATGCACGAGGTCGAGGGCAAGGAAGGCGCCCCGAAAACCTGGGAACGGGTCACGACGGTGTACGATGCTCAAGGTTTTTCCACGGTCAAGGCCGAACCGGTAGCCAACTACCACGGCCATGCCACCTTCGATGCCAAATTTAAGGCCGCCAACCCGGCCCAAGTCGCAACATACGACAACGACGTCGCTGACCTGACCGCGTTCATGTCCTGGATGGCCGAGCCCGTCCAGACTTTCCGCGTCAAGCTCGGCGTCGGTGTCATGTTGTTCCTGCTGTTGTTTTTCCTGGTGATGTGGCGTTTGAACGCCTCTTACTGGAAACACGTGCGCTAACCGCAACGCCCCGCCAGGCTTAACTTCCGTCCCCAATATCGGAGCCGGAAACGGCGGATAGGGCTGTACGCCTATCCCCGCCTGGCAATCGGGGCCAGCGCCTGCTAGATTAAGGCGCTGGCCTTTCGTTTTTCATAAAGGACTTACCGCCATGATGGTGCTCTATTCCGGAACCACGTGTCCGTTTTCGCAACGCTGCCGCTTCGTGTTGTTCGAAAAGGGCATGGATTTCGAGATCCGCGACATCGACCTGTACAACAAGCCCGAAGACATCTCGGTGATGAACCCGTACGGTCAAGTGCCCATTCTGGTCGAGCGCGACCTGGTCCTGTACGAGTCGAACATCATCAACGAGTACATCGACGAACGCTTCCCGCACCCGCAGCTCATGCCGGCCGACCCGGTCATGCGCGCCCGCACGCGCCTCTTCCTGTACAACTTCGAGAAAGAACTGTTCGTTCACGTCTCGACGCTGGAAGACCGCAGCGCCAAGCCGGACGAGAAGAAGCTGGCCAACGCCCGCCAGAACATCCGCGACCGCCTGGCCCAGCTGGCCCCCATGCTGCTCAAGAACAAGTACATGCTGGGCGAGGAATTCTCCATGCTCGACGTGGCCGTGGCCCCGCTGCTGTGGCGCCTGGACCACTACGGCATCGAACTGCCCAAGAACGCAGCGCCGCTGCAAAAGTACGCCGAACGCATCTTCTCGCGTCCGGCCTACATCGAAGCGCTGACGCCTTCGGAAAAAGTGATGCGTCGCTAAGGTTGTTGCGTGATGGGTGAAACTTCGACCAAACCGTACCTGATCCGCGCGCTGCACGAATGGTGCACCGATAACGGCTACACGCCGTACATCACCGTGCAGGTCGACGAGCACACGATGGTGCCCGTCGCCCACGTGCGCGACGGACAGATCACACTGAACGTCGGCACGCTGGCCACCAACCGCCTGGTGCTGGGCAATGAATTCATCGAATTCCAGGCCCGCTTCAGCGGCGTGACCGAAAACGTCTACGTGCCGGTGGGCGCCGTCAGCGCCATCTACGCGCGCGAAACCGGCGCGGGCATGGGCTTCGAAGTGCAGCCCTACGAACCGCCGGCGCCGGGCACGCAGAACGCGTCCGACACCGCCACGCCCGAAGCCGACGCGGATGCCGCGCCTGACGACGACGGCGGCGACGACGAACCCAAGCGTCCGCGCCTGACGATCGTCAAATAGCGAGCGCCACGCAGGGGTCGCGTTTTTTAATTACAATGCGGTCCCTGCGCGTGCCCCGGCACGCCACGCCGGTGTAGCTCAGTTGGTAGAGCAGCTCACTTGTAATGAGAAGGTCGAGGGTTCGATTCCTTTCACCGGCACCAATTCAAATCTGGCCAGCGGTAACAACCGCTTGAAATTCCGCGTCAGCCAAGGCTGCGCGGTTTTTTTTGGTCGATAAGAATTCAACACGGACCTTGTCTGACTTGCTCGTTTCGGCGTGTTCGCCTCTCTTTTGCCGGGGAGCCCGACGCTACAATCGAGCCTACTCTCAGGCTTGGCGAGGCTCCGCTGCATGAATGCAAATCATCTTCCAGGAGCACAGCGAAAGCGCTTCTGGCAAAAGAAATCGCCGAGAGAAGTTTTATTCAATGGCCCTCCAATCATCGTGGCAGGTTCCGCCGCGATCAAGAGCTGGCGTGAACCCACGTTCGATCCATGGATATTCGGTTTCGCCACCGCTGCATGCATATGGCTCGCAATCGCGACAATCGTACGCGTAGCGACGGCCCGCGCTGAAGACCAGAAAGAAGGCCCAGATGTCGTCCACGAGGGGCTATACGCTGCAGTATCCACCGTGCATACCATGCTTTCGGAATGGTGCGACAAACGAGGCTGTGGCGCCGATATCCGTGCGACCTTTCATCGAGTTGTTCCTCCCATCCATGACCCGCAACAGATTGAACAGATCATCAACTACGCAGGCTCGGGGGGTGAAGGTGTCGGCCGAACGTTTTCAATCCATACGGGCATAACGGGCAGAGCCATTCGCAGCAAGAAGCCCTTGGTGATGTCCAGTCAACACGGAACTGAAGAGCAACTTCGCAACGAATTAGTGCAGGAGTGGGGCTACACGGAGGCAGAAGCGCGAAAACTGGGGCCGGGGCGCTACTCCGCAATGGCCGTACCTGTCCTGGACCGATCTGGACAGCACCCCATCGGCGTGATCTACTTGGACTCAAGTGACCGGTCGCTATTTGAACGCAACGATGTCGTGGAAATTGTTGGCGCAGGAACCAAAGCCATCAGCCACTTTGTCACCCAGAGGTATTGAATGAACACTGCCATCAGAAAGCCGTCCGAGGCGTTCGTCAAAGAGTCCAAGCTCATTTCGAAACCGGGTGCAGTCATCAAGGTACGTGAACTGACGCTTACCGACGTGGGCATACGTGCCATTACCAGCGGAAGCGCAGGAATCAGGCAGGGCGCGCACGAAGATGCCGGTCCACCATCGCCCTTGAAAAAATTGGCCCCCGCCTGAGTCCCAAATTCGGCGGCAAGCAAAAGGCCCAACCGATTGGTTGGGCCTTTTGCATTTCATACCAGCAGGGGCTCACCCCAACGCCGGCAGCATATTGAACAGCAGCACCATGATCAGGCCCACGACCGACACGATGGACTGCACCACCGAAATGGTCTTGGTGGCTTCGCCCATGGTCATGCCGAAGGATTCCTTGACCATCCAGAAGCCCGCGTGATTGGCGTAATTGAAGAACAGCGAGCCGCAGCCGATCGACAGCGCCAGCAGGGGCAGGTTCAGGTTGGGGTCGGCGCCGGCCAGCGGTGCCAAGAGGCCTGCGGCGCCGACGATGCCGACGGTGGCGGAACCCGTGGATACCGACAGCAGCATGGCGATCAGCCAGCCCAGGATCAGCGGCGGGAAGGCAAACTGCTGGGTCAGGTGCACGATGGCGTCGCCCACCTTGGCGCTGGTCAATACCTGCTGGAAGGCGCCGCCGCCGGCGATGATCAGCATGATGCCGGCAATGGGCTTGAGACTCTGGCCCAGCGCACCGCGCAGTTTCTCGGCGTCGCCGCCGCGCGGCAGGGCCAGGGTGGCCATGGCAAACAGCACGCCCAGCAGCATGGCGACCAGCGGGTTGCCCAGGAAGGCGGCCGCGTGCAACAGGCCCGAGCCCTTGGGCAGCAGCATCTCGGCCACCGCATGCACCAGCATCAGCAACGCCGGCAGCAAGGCGGCCAGCACGCCCAGGCCCACGCTGGCCGGGACGCGACCCTTGGTGGCTTCCTGGGTGGCGGTGAACTGCTCGAGCAGGGCGTCATCAGGCCGGGTGGTCATGCGCGGCGCGATGAAGGCGCCGTACAGGGGGCCGCCCAGGATCATGGCGGGCAGCGCGGCGATGAAGCCGTAGATCATCGTCGGGCCGACCGTGGTCTTCAGGCTGGCGATGGCGGTCAGCGGGCCCGGATGGGGCGGCACCATGCCATGCATGGCCGCCAGGGCCGAAATGACGGGCACGCCCACGTAGACGTAGGCCGACCCCTTGAAGCGCTCCTGGGTTTCGAGCTTGCGCGCCACGCTGAAGATCAGCGGCAGCATCACCACCAGGCCCACTTCGAAGAACATGGGAATGCCGATGACGAAGGCCACCAGCGTCATGGCCCAGGGAATGAGGCGCACGGAGGTGCGGGCCAGGATGGCGTTGGCCAGGCGTTCGGTGGTGCCGGAATCGGCCAGGATCTTGCCCAGCATGGCGCCCAACGCGATCACCACGCCCACCGCGCCCAGCGTCTTGCCGGCGCCGTCGGTGAGGCTTTTGACGATGGCGGTGGGTTCCATGCCGGTGGCAAAACCCACGCCCAGGGAAACGATCAGCAGCGCCAGCAGCGGATGCATGCGGACGCGCGAGACGATCAGAGCGACCAGCACCAGAACGCTCACCAGGGCGGTGAGCAGCAATTGAATGTCGAACGAAGACATGGATAAACCCAGAAAAGACGAGAGAGGTCGCGAACCTTCTGGGTGCCATGATACGGGATCAACCGGCGCCGCCCTGCAATACCCCTGTCACTCGGGACGGATCCCCGCAACCTTGATGATGGCCACGTTGCGGTCCAGTTCCGCTGGGTGCAACTGTTCCACACCGCGCAGGCCATCCGGCAGGGCTGAACCAGGCCGCACGCACCCGTTTTGCATTCCCCGCAAAATTTGTGCATAATTCGGCCCCTCTACCTGTTCCCCGATAGCTCAGTCGGTAGAGCGACGGACTGTTAATCCGCAGGTCGCTGGTTCGAGCCCAGCTCGGGGAGCCAAAGAATGCAGTACTGAAGGGCCCGCAACGTTGTTGCGGGCCTTTTGCATTGGCGGGCCCCATTTGAAGGGCTTTTTGCATTGCGCCCGCCACCCGGCGTAGGATGACGCGCATCCCTGGTTCTACCTGCGATTTCCGATGCGTTCCCATCGTTCCTTGCCCGCCCTGGTTTCGCTGCGCGCCTTCGAAGCCGCCGCACGGCGCCTGAGCTTCAGCCTGGCGGGGGAAGAACTGTTCGTCACGCAAAGCGCGATCAGCCACCATATCCAGCGGCTGGAGACGGAACTGGGCGTGGCGCTGTTCGAACGCCGTACCCGCGCCGTGGCGCTGACGCCGGCCGGGCAGGCCTACTACCAGCGGGTGCATGCCGCCTTTGAACTGCTGCGCCAGGGCACCGAGGCGATCCGCACGCCGGCCACCGAACGGCGCGTGCTCAAGGTCGGGCTGCTGGCCTCGTTCGCGACCCGTTGGCTGGCGCCACGCTTGCCGGATTTTGCCGCCGCCCATCCCGAGATCGACCTGCAGTTGCTGCCCGATATCGGCCTGGCTGATGTGGCGGGCGGCGAGGTCGACGTGGCGATCCGCTATGGCCGCGGCACGTGGCCTGGCGTGCGAGCGCGGCGTCTGATGCCCGAACGGCTGTCCGTGGTCTGTGCACCGGCCCTGGTGGCTGGCAAACGGCGTCCGCGCACGCCCGACGACCTGCTGCGCTATCCGCTTCTGGCCTCGCACACCAAACACCCTTTCGAATGGGATGCGTGGGCCCGTCGTTTCGGCCTGGACCTGGGGCGCGCCCAGACGGTGCGCCTGCACGACTACAACATCGTGGTCGAAGCCGCGCTGGCCGGGCAGGGCCTGGCGATGGGCCGTCACCGGATGATCG
>PJUB01000091.1_pt1 | contig 70696 bp, 57 predicted proteins | sample 1512141 | NCBI WGS metagenome assembly PJUB01 (sample SAMN08177677, study PRJNA422409) | Soil metagenome, whole genome shotgun sequencing project. | isolation source: Soil enriched on filter paper: alkali lignin treatment | place: USA: Madison | collected 2015-01-15 | reverse complement strand
TCCTTGCGCATGGTGCCGCGGATGCGGGCGATCTCGGTGGACAGGGCGGCGTAGTTGGCCGCATCGATGGGCACCACGGACATCTTGGGGTTGCCTTCGTTGTAGCCCTCGTTGTAGAGCCGCAGCTGCCCGGCGTACGACGAGATCGAGAGCACCCCCTCGACCGGCTGCATCGCCCAGACGAAACGGTCCTGGTAGAGCCCGATGTTCACGTTCGCGCAGCTCTCGGGCGGCGCCTCGAAGACCACGGTCAACCAGTCCAGGCCCGTGTCGAAATTGCGTGCGATGGACGCGGCGTCGCGGTTGAAGCGGGCGTCCTCGCGCAGCTCCGGCGCGCCGGGCTGCAAGGTGCCGACCACGCGGTCGCGGCTTTGCCACACGGCGGCGCCGAACACCACCGCGGTGACCAGCAGCATTGCGGCCGCCGGTCGCGGCTGGGCGAGCCGGGCCAGCACGCGCAGCCAGCCCGAGCGGCGCTCGCGCTGCAGCAGGGCCCGGTCGGCGAAGTCGCGGCTCACCTCGAAGAAGGAGGCCGCCACTGGCAGCATGACGAGGTTGGTCACGATCTTGTAGGCCACGCCCAGGGAGGCCGCGATGGCGAGCTCGCGCACCATCGGGATCGGGATCATCAGCAGCGTGACGAAGGAGACGAGGGCCGTCACCAGCGCCAGCGTGCCGGGGATCAGCAGGCCGCCGAAGCTGTCGCGGCAGGCCTCGTAGGTCGTGTGGCCCTGAGAGATGCGCCGCACGATGTAGTTGATCTGCTGCACGCCGTGCGACACGCCGATCGCGAACACGAGGAAAGGCACCAGCACCGCCAGCGGATCGAGCCCGAAGCCCAGCAGCCGCAGCGTGCCGAACTGCCACACCAGCGAGGCGAGCGAGCAGGCGATGGGCAGCAGCGTGAAGCGCACCGAGCGGCAGTACCAGTACACCGCGCCGGCGGTGAGCAGCAGCGCGACCAGGCAGAACTTGACCACCGACTGCGCGCCATCGGCGATGTCGCCGATCTGCTTGGCGAAGCCGATGATCTGGACCTCGAAGTCGCCGTCCTCGAACCGCGCGCGGATCTTCTCTTCGAGCAGGTGGTTGTAGGCCACGTAGTCCAGCTTGCGTCCCTGTGCGTCGTACTCGGCCAGCTCGGCCGTGACCATGGCGCTGGTCTGGTCGCGCGACACCAGGGTGCCGATGAAGCCGCCCTGTGCGGCCGCGCGCCGGATGCCGGCGATGGTCTCGGGCGTGAGCCGATCCGGCGTGATGGTCGCGTCGATCAGCGGATCGGCGCGAAACCCTTCCTCGGTGATCTCGTTGACGAAGCTGTTGGGTGTCCACATCGACTGCACGCCCAGCCGCTCGATACCCGGCAGGTAGGTGACGGCCTGCGTCACCTCGTACAGGCGCTTGAGGGCCGGCGCGGTCCAGATGGTGCCGTGGCGGGCCCTGACCACGACGTTGAGCCGGTTGGCCCCCAGCACGTCCTCGCGGTAGGTCTGGAAGGTCCGGATGTACTCGTGGCCCGAGGGCATCTGCTTGTCGAAGCCGGCGTCCATGCGCAGCTGCGCGGCGAACCACGCCATGGCCAGCGTGAAAACGACCAGCGCGACGAGGATGCCTCGGCGATGGGAGAAGCAGAACGCTTCCAGGCGCTGCACGTTGCGCTGCAGCGTGGAAGCGGGGGCGAGGGAGTGGTCGGGATCGGACACGGAGTGCTTTCAGCAGGCGCGCGCGGGGTCAGAAGTTGCGCGACAGGGTCAGGCCCACGAAGTTGCGGTCGCGGTAAGGCTGGTCGAACACGCGCTTGCCGCCGAAGAAGGCTGCGTAGTTGATCGAGGCCTGCCACTTCGCCGGGTTCTGCACGAAGGTCACGACGAGGTTGACCGACTTGGCACCTTCCATCAACTGGCCCGCGCCGTTGGGCGTGCGGCCCTTCACGGCCTGGAAGTAGTAAACCTCGGGGATCACCTGCCAGCCCGGGATCAGCGTGCCGTCGTAGACCCAGCTGAAGTCCAGGTTGTAGCCCCACGCCGTCTTGGACCCCACAGGCTGCGGCGTGCCCGCGGCGCTGAACTCCTGGCCCCAGCCCCACGCACCCGCGGCGATCGGATCGGACCCGTAGTACGGCTTGAGGTTGGGATAACGCACCACCACGGTTTCGGCCATCAGCGTCGCGGTGTCAGCGCCCAGGAAGCGCAGCACGCCGCCCGCGTTGTTCGGCGTGAGGCTGAGCATGCCGGTCAGGTGCCACTGCAGCTTCTTCTCGTCGACCCAGCAGTTGCCGTGGTTGAACGAGCAGCCGCTCGCCGCCGGGTTCAGCGCCACGGCGTCGCGCGGACGGTACGACAGCTCGGTGCCCACCGACCAGTCGCCCACCGGCATGTTGGCGCTCAGGCCGTAGAGGCGCCGGTTCTCCGGGTAGGCCCAGCCCGGGCGGCCGGTGCCGCCCGCGTTGGTGCTGAAGTTCAGCGACTTGTCGTTGTAGTTCATCACGTAGGCGCCCAGGTTCAGCTGCGTGCCCTCGGGCTGCCATTTCAGCGCGGTGCCCCACTGCCCGCCGTTCTTCGGCTTCGTCTGGATCAGCCCGTAGGCGTCGTGGCCCTTGCCCATGCCGTTGGCCACCGACCAGTAGGAGCCGGTGGGCGGCATGTAGTTGCCGTTCCACCGCGCCTGCACGTAGGCCTCGAAGTTGAGGCCATGGCCCAGGCCCGTGGCGAAGCTGGCGATGGGCGCGGGCAGCACCGCCTCCTTCAGCTGCGTGCCCGGCTGCGACAGCCGCATGATGTCCAGTGCGTTGGTTGCGTTGATGCCGCCGGGCAGGAAGAGGCTTTCTCCCCAGCTGATCACCTGGTTGCCCACGCGCACGCGGGCCGTCTCGCCGCCGAGCTGGAAGGTCTTGCTCACCCAGAAGTCCAGCAGCCGGGCCTTGAAGCGCAGGTCGCTGCGCGCGTCGCTGGCCAGGCCGCCGGGCAGGTACTGCGGCGCGGCGGCGCTGGTGTAGCCGGTGGTCTGGGTGGCCGTGAGGTCGCGAACCCAGTTCACCCGCCCGAGAAAGGTGATGTCGTCGGGCATCTTCAGGAGCAGCTCGTGGCTGCCCTTGACGTAGGTGGTGAAGGCATCGCCCTTGCGGTAGTTCAGGTTGCCCTGGTCGCCCAGCGAAGAAGTCGGCGCCAGGCAGCCGGCGGGTGCGCCGACGCCCACCGCGCCCTGGATGACGAGCGTGCAGGAGGGGTCCTTGGCGCGGATGCCGGTGCCGATGGTGATGGTGGAGTCGAAGCTCCCTCGCACGTTATCGGTCTCGAAGGTGAAGGCATGGGCGGCCCCCGTTGCGGCGAGCAGGCAGGCGGCGGGCACGGCGCCCAGCCGGGCGAAGGTGCTGGCGTGGCGGGCGGTGAAGTTCATCGGGTCTTCTCCTCGGGGCTTGTTGTCGTGGTTCGAAGTTCGAAGAGCGGCGCTCAGCGCTCGCTGATGGCGCGCAGGTTGTCGGCCGTGAAGAAGCCCGAACGCATGCGCGGACCGGTCGGCTCGGTGAACCAGCGGATGTCCTTGCCGACGCCCACGGTGTGCGTGTCGAAAACGTAGCGGCCCTCGGCCAGGTTGTTCTGCACCATGGCCATCGCGTCGCACGAGCCGGTCTCGTACACCGGGATGAGGAAACCCTCGCGCATCTTGGCGAGCTTGTTCTGCCCGTCGAAGTCGTCCATCAGCAGCGGCGCCCAGCTGTCTTCGTCGAGGTAGACGGTGCGCTTGGGCGCCGAATGGCGCATGCCGGCCTTGACGGTGGCCTCCACCACCCACACACGGTGCAGTTCGTAGCGGCGATGCGACTGCGCGATGAAGTCGTCGCGCGCGACGTCCTCGAACTTGGCCTTGAAGTCGTAGGCGCCGAAGGCGTTGTAGGGAACGTAGATCTCCTTCTTGCCCACCAGCTTCCAGTCGAAGCGGTCGAGCGCGCCGTTGAAGACCTGCGGCTCGTCCAGCGTGTACTGGTTCTCCATGCCGATCTGCGGGGCGTCGTGCGAGTAGGTCGGCATGCGGCGCACGCGGCGCTGGCCGGGGAAGTAGTAGAAGGTCTCGTTCTCGGCCTGGTTCATGTACTGGGTGATCGCCAGGGCCTGGCCGGCCAGCGCGGCGGGCGAGGTGTAGCCGAAGTACACGTAGAACTCCACCGGCGGCAGCGACGACAGTTGCTGCGAGCCCTTGGCGCCCGAGGGAATGAACACCGTCTGCTCCGAGTCGGCGCGGATCCACTCGGTGCTGCCGCGGCGCGGCGAGACGGCGGTGATGGTGCCCTTGTAGTCGACGCCCACGCCGCGGTAGCGCATCTTGGAGTTCCACATCGCCTCCACGCCGTTGGAGGGAAGGGGGAACGGATAGCCCGGCACGGTCGCTTCCTTCAGGCTCCAGCCGTCGTCGTTGAGCCGGGCGGTGCCCACGTTCTTGCGCGTGTTGGCCGCAACGAAATCCGGCACGCCGCAGGTGCGGTGCGACGGATAGACGTCCATGCGGTAGTCCTTGCGCTGCTTGAGCATGGCGACCTGGCCGGCCGAGAGCTTGTCGGCGTACTTGTCGACGTTGGCCGCATCGATGGTGAACAGCGGCTTCTCGTCCTTGTGCTTCCAGAAGTCGCGCCGCAGCTTGCCCCATTCCCAGCCGGCCAGCGGCGGCTCCGCGCCCTGCCAGGCGGGAATGCTGCCGTCGGCGTTGCCCTCGCGCTGCGCGCCCGAGGGTGTGAGCTTGTCGAGTTGGGCCGCGTCGGGCGCTGCCATGGCGGAGAAACCGGGGCAGAGCAGGCCGGCGGCGACGGCCACCGCCAGGGCGAGAGGGCGAAGGGTTCTTGCACAGTGCTGGGTCATGGGAACTCCTGAAAGATGAAGAGGCGAGGTGTGTGGATCCGGATCGCCCGGACCGTGCCCGGGCTGCGCCGATCCCCGCTTTACCAACCGGCAGTGGGGTCTTTGGACTATCGGAGGGAGGCGGTGCCGGCCGTTATCCGAGATCGGCATCTGTTTGCAGCCACGCGATCGCACACCGCTCCGGGCGTTGTGCGGGCCGTGTGGCGGAGGGGGTGGATCAGCCGGTGCTGCGACGCAGCGGCAGCATGCGCCGCAGCACGGCGTCCTTGCGCACGAAGTGGTGCAGCAGCGCGGCCCCGACGTGCAGCACCAGCAGCGGCCAGGCCAGCCAGGCACCGATGAAGCTGTGCACCGCCCAGGCCGCATCTTCCAGCTGCGCCACGGAGAGACCGAAGGCGTCGCGTATCGCGGCTGCGATGGCGGTGTCGCGGCAGGCAGGGATCACGAACAGCCCGAAGTCGGTCGGGTCGTAGGTCGTCATGTAGCCCGACAGCGGCATCAGGATCAGGATGGCATAGAGCGCCCAATGCGCCGCGTCGGCCGACAGACGCTCCAGGCGCGAGCCGGCGACATGCCGCGGCACGCCGCCGGCAATGCGCCATACCAGCCTGGGCAGCGTGAGGAAGCCGATGGACAGGCCCAGCACCCAATGGATGTTGAGCAGCGGCACCACCCGCTCGACATTGGGCGTGGTGCCGAACAGCCCTGGCTTGATGCTGGTCTGCGGATCGACGAACCAGATCACGTAGTACACGACCACGTAGGCCGTGATGAAGGCTGCGGCCGTGGCCCAGTGGAAGAGCATCGAGGCCCGCCCCCAGGCGTCGATCGTGTTGCGCCAACCCATTTCAGATTTCCTTGTGCGGTGCGGTGCGGTGCAGGCCCGGGGCTCAGGCCGGCAGCAGGACGGTGACGACCTTTTCCTCGGTGTACGCCAGCGCGCCGGGCAGGCCGCCTTCGCGGCCGATGCCGCTGGTCTTGAGGCCGCCCCATGGCAGGTTGGCGTCCAGCGGGCTCCAGCAGTTCACGCCCACGGCCCCGGCCTTGACGCGCGCGGCCACGCGGTGCGCCCGCGCGAGCTGCGTGGTCCACACCGTGGCCGCCAGTCCGTAGGACGAATCGTTGGCCAGTGCGACGGCCTCCTCCTCGGTCTCGAAGGGGATCACGGTGCCCACCGGGCCGAAAATCTCTTCGCGGGCGATGGTCATCTGGTTGGTGGCCCCGGCGAAGATGGTGGGCTGCACGAACCAGCCCTTCTCGGGCCGGGAGACGCCGCCTGCCAGCAGCACCGCGCCTTCGTCCAGGCCGAGCTGGATGTAGCGGTTGACGCGTTCGAACTGCGCCTTCTTGGCCACCGGCCCCATCTGCACGCCGGCCTGGCGCGGGTCGCCGACAGTGACCGCCCGGGCCGCCTGCGCCAGCGCCTGCGCGAACGGCTCGGCGAGGCTGCGCTGCACCAGGATGCGCGAACCGGCAGCGCACACCTGCCCCTGGTTGACGAACAGGCCCATGGCGCAGCCACGCAGCGCGTCGTCGAACGAGGCATCGTCGAACACGATCTGCGGGCTCTTGCCACCGAGCTCCAGCGTCACGCGCTTGAACAGCGGTGCGGCAATGCGCTGTATGGCGCGGCCCGCCTCGGGGCTGCCGGTGAAGCTGATCTTGGCAACCAGCGGGTGCTCGCACAGCGCGCGGCCCACCACGTCGCCGAAGCCGGTCACCACGTTGATGACGCCGTCGGGAAAGCCTGCTTCCTGCGCCAGCCGCGCCAGGTGCAGCGCGGACTGGGGCGTTTCCTCGGCGGGCTTGACCACCACGGTGCACCCGGCGGCCAGCAGGGCGGCGAGCTTCCACACGGTGATCATCAGCGGCGAGTTCCACGGCACGATGGCCGCGACCACGCCCACGGGCTCGCGCAGCGTGTACGACAGCGTGGGCGTGCCCATGTAGCCCCCGGTGGGCACCGTGCGGCCTTCGAGCTGCTGGGTCCAGCCGGCGGCCGCGCGCAGGTTGGCGACGGCGTTGGGCACGTCCATCATGCGCGGCTCCATCGGCGAGCGGCCGATGGCGTTGGCGTCCATGTCGGCCAGCAGGGCCGTGTCGCGCTCGACCAGGTCGGCGAGGCCAAGCAGCAACTGGGCGCGCTGGCCGGCGTGCAGCCGGCTCCAGGCGCCGCCCTCGAGCTGGGCATGGGCCGCGGCCACGGCGCGGTCCGCGTCTTCGGCGGTGCCGCGGGCGGCGCTGCCGTATTCCTGTTCGTCCACGGGGCTGACGAGCCGCATGCGCGCGCCGTCGGAGGCTTCGGCGTGGGCGCCTTCGATGAAATGCTTGAGGTTCTGGGTCATGGTGTCTGCGGATGTTCGAGCGGCCGCAGTGTCCGGGGAGGGCACCGCGCTGCGTTAGCCCAAATCAGCAACGCGCATGCACGCTGGCGAGGGCGCCACGGCTGCCATGCGCGGCGCACCGCCACAGTGCGAGGGATCGCACTCGGTCTTGCACGTTTATTGCTTTGTCGAAATCGAGCAGCTCAGAAGGTTGGCCGCCACAGGACTGCTGCTGCTTGAGATGGCCCTTCCCCGTTCGCGTTTCCGCCATCGGGTTTCCTCTGTCTGACACCGAGCCCAATATATGCAGAATTTCTTCTATTCGATAAATTTGCATTTATCTAGAGCGCAACCGAGCTTCTTCTGAGCAAGGATTCCACGCCATGATCCGAAGCATCCGCCATTTCCAGGACGTCCATGCCCATGCCGCATCGGTGGCCCATTGGAGCCAGCTCTACAGCCAGCTGACGGCCGGTGCGCTCGAGAGTTCGCTGCAGCAGCTGTCCAGCGACCGCTGTCACGTCTTTCGCGAACGCATCAACCAGCGCGTGGTCCAGCAAGGCGAGGCGCCCGGCCAGCGCGTGTGCTTCGCAGTTCCAATCGCCATTCCGGGCACCGCCCGCATGCAGGGACGCGACGCGGACGACAACAGCCTGTTTTTTCTGCGCGGCGGCGAGGAGTTCATGTTCCACATGCCCACGGGCATGGACCTGCTGTCCATCACCTTCGAGCGTGCCTTCTTCGACGCTGCGCTCCTGGAAATCCCCTTTGCCGAAGAGATCGCCCGGCTGCTGCGCCAGCCCGTCATCAAGGTGCCGGCGCAGCGCTTCGCCGAATGCCGCCAGCGCCTGATGGCGATGTTCTCCGAAGCGCTGGTCAACGACGAACTCAGCGGCACCCCCGCGCGGCAGGACGAACTGGAACAGGCGCTGCTGGGCGAGCTCGTGCAACTGGTGATCGACCCGGCCTGCGACCGGCATCAGCGCAGCGGCAGTTCCACCCAGGATTTCATCGTCGAGAAGTGCCACCGCATGGCCATGGCCGAGACCATGAGCGCACCGAGCGTGATGGAGTTGTGCGAGCGTCTGCAGGTCAGCCGGCGCACGGTGCAGAACAGTTTTCGCACGGTGGCGGATACGACGCCGCTGAGCTACCTGCGCTCGGTGCGCCTGAACGGTGTGCGGCGCGCCCTGACGGGCAGCCGCGCCGGCGACCTGACCGTGGGCGACGCGGCGGGGCAGTGGGGGTTCTTCCACCTGAGCCATTTCGCGGCGGAGTACCAGGAGCTTTTCGGCGAACTGCCGTCGCAGACGCCGCGGGCGGCCAGGTGGCATGACGCCTGAAGCGCGCGCGCATTTCCGGATTGCCGATCCGGGCTACCGCTGCCCGGGCATGCCTTCCTAGACTGCCTCTCTCGGCGGCCGGCACTGCGGTGCATGGCCTTCCCTCCCCACGCTGCACGCGTTTGCGCGCGGCATGCATTGCGACGCACCATGGAAACGCTGACTCCCGCGATGACACCTGCCCAGGAAACGCGCCACCCCCACGCCACCAGCCTTCGCCGCGGCACGCTGAGTGCCGGCTTCATCACGCTGCTGGTCATCTCGGCCGCGAGTCCGCTGAGCGTGGTCGCGGGCGGCTTCCCGATCGGGATGATGCTGGGCAACGGCGCCGGCACGCCGGTGCTGGTGCTGGTGGCACTCGGGCTGCTGCTGATGTTCGCGACCGGCTACACCGCCATGGCCACCTGCGTGACCAGTGCCGGGGGCTTCTATGCGATGGTGGCACGCGGCCTGGGCGGCAGGGCGGGCGGGGCGGCCGCCATGGTGGCCGTGTTCGGCTACGTGACGCTGCAGTTCGGGCTCTACGGCCTGCTCGGCGCGGTGGCGTCCGAGACGCTTCAGACGCAGTTCGGCCTGGCGGTGCCGTGGTGGGCCTGCGCCTTCGCCGCGATGGCCAGCGTGGCGGTCTTCGGCTACCGGCAGATCGACTTCTCGGCGCGGGTGCTCGCGGTCTTCGTGGTGGCCGAGTACCTGGCGGTGCTGGCCCTGGACGTGCTGATCCTGTCCAGGGGCGGTGCGCACGGCATCGACGCGCACTCCTTCTCGCCGGAGGCCTTCACCAGCGGCAACCCCTTCATCGGCCTGCTGTTCTGCTTCGCGGCCTTCATCGGTTTCGAGGCGACCACCATCTACAGCGAAGAGGCCAAGGACCCGAAGCGCAGCATTCCCATCGCCACCTATGCGGCGCTGCTGCTGGTGGGAGGCTTCTATTCCTTCTCGCTGTGGTGCCTGGTGCTCGGCGCGGGCAGCGACCAGGTGGTGGCCACCATCACGGCACTGGCCGATCCGACCAACCTGCTGTACCTGCTGTCGGACACCTATGCGGGCCATGGCCTGACGGTGCTGCTGCGCCTGATGTTCATTGCCAGCATCTATGCGGGGCTGATCGCCTTCCACAACTCCAGCGCGCGCTATTTCTATGCCATGGGCCGCGAGGGCCTGATGCCCGCTCGCCTGGGCTGGACGCATCCACGCCACCGCAGCCCGCACGTGGCCTCGTTGCTGCAGACGGCGCTCAGCGCCGTGGCGGTCGGGCTGTTTGCGCTGCTGGGCGCCGACCCGGTGCTCACCCAGTTTGCCTGGCTCAGCAACCTGGCCACGCTGTGCCTGCTGGTGCTGATGATCGCGACGGCCGTGGCGGTGGTGCGTTTCTTCAGGGCAGAGTCGCACGGCTATGGCCAGATGCGGATCCGCGTGCTGCCGCTGCTGGCTTGCGCGGGCTTGCTGGTCGTGCTGGTGCTGGCGGTGGGCAACTTCCATGTGCTCACCGGTGCGAGCCGGGGTATCTCGGGGGGCCTGGTGGTCACCGTGCCTCTCGCCGCGGCCGCCGGATGGCTGGCCGCATCGCGGCTGGCGAAACGCGATCCGCCGCGCTTTGCCGCACTCGGCAAGGACCGCGGCTGAGCCCGGTGCGTCCCTGTCAAGCCGATGAAGCGCGCAGCCATTCCTTGCGAAGGATCGCGTACTGCATGGTGTTCTCGTAGACGGGCTTGCCCTGGGCGTCGTTCCTGAACGAGATGAACTCCAGGAACAGCCCTTCGGCGCGCATGCCCAGCTTCTCGCACAGTCGCCGGGAGGCGCCGTTGTGGTCTTCCACATAGGCATAGAGCCGGCGCGCGGCCCGGGCGGTGAAGAGATGGGCGAACAGCGCCGCGGCGGCCTCGTGGGCGTAGCCCGTGCCGCCGAAACGCGGGTTGAAGTTCCAGCCGACCGAGAAGGTGTCGTCCTCCTGCATGGCGAACAAGTCACCGATGAGCTGTCCCGATTCCTGGAGGCACACGGCCACATGCTCGCCGTCGGTGCTGCGTCGTCGAGCCTCGGCCCGAGCGTCTTCGACGTTCGCGAGTGCGAGCGACAGGAAGCAGCTCGCGGTCGGGGCATGCAGGTAGTCGAACAGGTCCGTGGCGTCCTGCTCGCAAAAGCGCCGGAGGACGAGCCGCGGGGTGTGGATGGGTTGCTCGAGGGCCATGGTCTTTGCTTGCTTCGTGTTGTGCGTATCTGTTTCTGTATCTCGTGGATCCGGGACCGCCGCGGCTCCCGATCAGGTCCGCGGATGGTGCCCGACAATAAAGGGCACCGCGCGCTTGCGCGCCCGTACGATTTCTTGTTTCACGACCGCAGCCTTCCCAGACGATGAACAGCCTTCGCCGCATGCTCGATGTCCTCGATCTCTTTCGGCCCGACCAGCCGGTCATCGACGTCGAGATCATCTGCAACCAGCTCGGCTACACGCCCGCCAGCGCCTACCGCTACCTGCGCGAGCTCGGCGATGCCGGCCTCCTGGTGCGCCTGCCGCGCGGCTATGCGCTGGGGCCGCGCATCATCGCGCTGGAGCACCAGATGACCGACTACGACCCGGTCCTGGTGCGCAGCCGCGACCTGGTCGAGAAGCTGGTGGCGGAGACGGGCCTGGATGCCGTGATCAGCGAGTGGTACGGCGACTCGGTGGTCAACGTGCTGATCCGCCGCGGCCCCGACCCCGGGCCTGTGGGCGGAGGCCGCGGCCGCCCCATCGACCTGTTCCACAGTGCGACCTCGCGCGTGGTGCTGGCCTACCTGCTGCCGCGGCAGATCCGCCGTGTCTTCGATGCCCATGCCAGCACGCCCGAGGGGCAGCAGCAGGGGCTGGAATGGAAGTCCTTCTCCAAGGGCCTGCTGGCGATCCGCAAGCAGGGCTACTGCATCAGCGAAAGCGAGCTTCACCCGGGCCGCACGGGCGTCGCCGCGCCGATCTTCGACGAGAAGCAGCGCGTGCTCGGCAGCATGACGCTGGTGGGACGCAACGAGCGCTTCCGGGCCTTCCAGGAAAGCTACCTGTGCACGCTGATCACCACCGCCGCGTCGGAGCTCACGGCCCGCATCGCCCAGCAGTAGGCGAGGCGGCCGTGCCGCGCGCGTCACGGCCGGTTCAGAGCGAGGCCAGCGCCTCGCCAAAGACATCCAGCGCGCGGTGCAGCAGCCGCTTCGAGATGGTCAGCGACGGCATCACGCGCATCACGTTGCCATAGCGCCCGCAGGGCACCATCAGCACGCCGTGGCCGAGCACGTATTCCGTGATCTGGCCGACCTTCTGCGGCGCCAGCGGCTCCTTGGTGGCCTTGTCCTCGACGAGCTCGATGCCGATCATCAAGCCCTTGCCGCGCACCTCGCCCACATAGGGGCTCTGGAAGCCGCGCACCCGTTCCTGGACTTCCTGGCCCAGCAGCTCCGCGCGCGGCATCAGCCCCAGCGCGGGGTCGTGCAGGATCTCGAGGTTGGCGAGGGCCACCGCAGCAGACAGCGAGTTCGCAGCGAAGGTGTTGGGGACCGAGCCGTCGGGAATGCGCGCGGCCAGCTCGCTGCGCATGGCGATGCCGGCCATGGGCACGTCACCGCCGATGCCCTTGCCGAAGGTCAGCATGTCGGGTTTCACACCCGTGTGCTCCACCGCCCACATGCGGCCCGTGCGGCCGGCGCCGCACTGCACCTCGTCCACGATCAGCAGCGTGCCGCTGCGGTCGCAGGCCTTGCGCAGCAACTGCAGGAACTCGGGTGAAGGCGGGACGTACCCGCCTTCACCCTGCACCGGCTCCACGATCACGGCGGCCACGTCGTCGGCGGCCGTGTAGGGCGTGTTCAGCAGGTAGTCGACGTATTCGCCGGCGATCTGCTCGGCCGATTTGTGGGTGGTGTCGAACGGGAAGCGATAGGCGTACGGGTAGGGCGCATGGATCACGCCGCCCATGAACGGTCCGTAGCCCTTGCGGTAGGCCGTGCCCGTGGTCAGTGCGTTCGACGCATGCCACACGCCGTGATAGCCGCCGTGGAAGGCGATGATCTGGTGGCGGCCCGTCACGCGCCGCGCGAACTTCACAGCCGCTTCGAGCGCATCGCTTCCGCTCTGCGCGAAAAATGTGATGCAGTCGTTGCGCAGGCCTTCGGGCATCAGGGCCGACAGGCGTGCGGCCAGCTCGGTGCGGCGGGTGCTGTTGACCTCCATCGCATGCATGAGCTGCTGCGACTGCTCGACGATCGCTTTCTGCACCTTCGGATGGCAGCGGCCCACGCTGCTCACGCCGACGCCGGCCGACAGGTCGATGAAGGTGCTGCCGTCCGGGTCCTTGAAGGTGGCGCCGAAGGCGCGGTCCATGACGACCGGCATGCGGCCGCCGCCGCGCGCCATGGATTCGGTGCGAGCCGACAGCGCCAGGGCTTCGGCCGCGCGCGGTCCGGGATAGGGGCCCGCGGCCATCTTGGGTGCGTCGGGGAAATGCAGGTTTTCGAGAAGGGATTCGATGTCGTTCACAACATACCTCGGTGAGTCTCTGGGTGCTTGAGTGCAGGCGCGTTCAGCACGCCAGCCGCAGTCATGGTTCCATTGATCACCGCAGTCCGTTAGCCCGAATCGGCAAGTCCGCTGCCCTGGCGGTGGACCGAAACGCGGCGCGAGCGACGACCCGCGGTTAGACAATGACTTCAGGGTAGGCGCGTTTCGCACGGCACCTCACGCCGCGTCGCGCATCGGCGAGCGTTAGTCGTCGTCGCAGTCGTCGTCGTGCCTGTGGTGGTAGTAGGGGTCAGAGTCACGGTCGATGTGCAGGGCGACGGACGGCGGCTGATAGACCGCCGGCGGAGCAACAACGACCTGCGGTGGGGCCGCATACACGGGCGCCGGTATCACATAGCTCGGCGCGGCTTCGTAGACCACCGCCGGCGGTCGAGGCACCACGACCATATTCGGAGAACTGATGCCGATGGACCAGCTCACGCCGGCGGTCGCGCACCCCGCTGCCAGCAGCAAGAGCGCAGCCAGTGCGAATGGACATAGTTTTTTGTGTAGAGGGCTCTTCATGAAAGCTCCTTGCATTGAAGTTCTTGATGTGTGATGGAATGGCCTGCCCTGCGCTTGCGGCAACAGCGACGACATGCGGCTCTCGGGGCACTGGAAATGAGTGATGCGCAATGGTGCCGATGCTTCATTGAAGATCGGTGCGCACGGCATCAAGGATTGGTCAAGCGGATTTCTTTCAGGAGGCCCCAAGCGCGACGTGGCGCGCCAGGCAGGCGAATCCCGCGCTCCTCCTTCCAGGGAAGAAACGCTTAACAGCCGATCGCTCTGCGAAGCCCTTGATCGCGGGGCAGGCTGATCCGGATCTCCAGCCCGCCTCCAGGCCGCACAGCAGCTTTGGCCTCACCGCCATGGGCCTTGCAGATCGCCTGCACGACGGAAAGTCCCAGGCCGGTACCGCCGGCGTAGCGGGAGCGTGATCGTTCGCTGCGCCAGAAGCGTTCGAAGAAGCGCGAAACGTCGTCCACCGAAGCGCTCTTGCCTCGATCCCGCACGATCAGTTCGAGGGTGGAGGCATCTGCGCGGCAGTCGATCTCCACCAGGCCGCCATCGCTCGCATAGCGCACCGCGTTGTCGATCAGCGCCGAAAGGACCTGGCCCAGCCTTCCCCTGTCGGCGCGCGCGGTCTCCTTGGTGTCCACATGGTTGGCCGCCGTCATGCCGCGTTTCTGAAGGGAGGGCAGCGCCCATGAGAGGCGCTCATCGACGAATCCGTGCAGGTTGAACTCCGTCATTTCCAGCTGCAGGCGCCCACCCTGAGCCAATGACAGAACCTGGAGGTCGCCGATGATGCGTTTGATCTGTCCCAGTTGATCGAGCACGGTCCGGATTTGCTTCTCATCGAGCGGGAAAACCTCGTCGACGATGCCCTGCAGCCGCCCCATTGCGGCAGTGAGCGGCGTGCGAAGCTCGTGGGCGATCGCGGCGCTGGAGTCCTGCAATTCGCGATCGTAGGCCTCCAGACGCTCGGCCATCGCGTTGAAGTGATTGGCCAGTCGCTGGAGTTCGGCCGGTGCGGAGTCGAGCACCGGTGCGCGGGCGGAGAAACGCCCCATCGAAACCGATTCCGCTGCCGTCGCGACGTCCGAGACGGGCTCGACGATGCGGCGCGCCAGGAGCAATCCGAACCCCGCCACGAAGGGTGTGATGGAAAGGCTCAGCAGCATCTGGATGAGCAAGTCGTCCGAATCCGACGGCATTGCGAAGCGGTCGCCGTACTGGGTATAGAGCTCGACCAGGCGCTTCGAGGCCTCCTCGCTCTTGGGCGCGCTCTCGAGGTGCCTGATCTCCTCGGCGACGCCGGGCGGCAGCTGGGCCTCGTTCTTCGATTCCCAGTAGCCGTAGCGAACCCACATGCCCGCCTGCACGGCCGCCGCCGCGGCAATCGCCAGCGCGATCATCCGCCACGTGAGCCACGCCCACAGCGAACGGCGCGATGGCTTCATCTGGAATCGCCAAGGCGATAGCCGACGCCCCGCACAGCCGTCGGGGTGCCTTGGACGCCTTGTTCTTCCAGCTTTCGCCGCAGGTTGTGCACATGCGTGTCGACCACCCGCTCGAGCGCATCGCTCTCGGGCAGGCATGCCTCCAGCAATTCAAGGCGGCTGAAGGCCTTGCGCGGATTGCGCATCAAGGTCGCTAGGAGCTTGAACTCGGTGATGGTCAGGTCGAGAGCCTCGGGCTTGTCCGCGACACGTGCCATCACGGCGTCGAGATCGAGCTGCAGCGGACCCCACGCGAGGTGAGACTGGGCGCTCTGTTGAGAGCTGTTCCGGACGCGCTTCAGGATGACCTGCACGCGCGCGACCACCTCCTTGGGGTTGAAGGGCTTCACGACATAGTCGTCCGCACCGTAGCGAAGCGCGCCCAGCTTCTCCACTTCTCCGTCCACGGCCGTGACCATGATGACGGGTACATCGCCGGTCCTGCGAATGGCGCCGAGGATCTCGTTCCCATTGACCCGCGGGAGCATGTAGTCGAGGAGCACGAGGTCCGGCTGCCATTGCCGGAACATCTGCATGGCTTCGCCGCCATCGCTGCAAATGGACGTGAGGTAGCCGTCTCGCTGCAGATAGGCAGCCAGCACCTCGGCGATCTGGGAATCGTCTTCGACAATCAGGATGCGCTCGTTAGCCATGGAAATCATGCTTCTTTCTGAAGGGGGCATCACATTGATTTGCGATGGGGTTGCAGATGCGCAAGAGCGGAATCTTTCCACGGGGAGCATGCGGGGCAGCACCTTCGCGAGCAACCCCGACATTATCCGACGCGCTCCTGAGCGCACAGTGACGCGGGGGCGCGACCTCCTGCGTCCTGGCTGCTCCAGAAGAGACATCGGTGGCTCGGCCAGGTTGCAAAGAGGTATGGGGTGGCCCATGAAGCCAGGCGCCAGATCGATGAGACCGAAACGCGCATGAGTGGGACGGCAACGCAAGCACCGTGCACAGCGAACAGGGATGCAGTCGATTGTCAGATGCGTCTGTCAACCGTCGAACCACCATTTGTCAAGATCTGATCAAGACCCGCCCTCGCCGCAACTGCGCAGGCTCGGCCGAAGCGAATCACATCCGAATCCGTGCAAGGACAGCCTCTTGAAAGAAACCACATGAACACTCGATCGCAAGTCCATCGCGCCACGACAGCATCGGCTTGTGTCGTCATCAAGGGCAAGTCATGGGTTTTCAGTTCGAGCCGTCGCGTTCTCGTGCCTTGCGCCGGCACCCGGCTGTTGAAAGGCGGACAACCGAATTTGCAATGTGGCCGATGCGCCGGCTCCGGTTTCCCAGGCGGCGCAAAGTGTTCTCCACGCCGGACTCCGCAGACGCGCGCAGAACGCATAGCTCGACCATCTCGGCATGGGTGTCTGCCAGGGCCGACAAGTTGCTCCTGGTGGTGGTGCTCGCTGCGGTGGCTGTGTGGTTGTTCTACTGGTTCGGTCCGTGAGCTGCTGCGCACGCGTGCGACGGCGCCGGCAGTACATCCAGCTCGAAGCCGCCGAAATCTGCCTCCAGCGAGCAGATGAAGCTCCCGCCAAAGACTGTGCGTCGATCCACGATCTTCACGTCGTCGCCGCCCGCAGAACCGACATGGGCGCGATGCGGATGCCCAGTTCTCGCAGAAGGAGGGGAAGATGAGGGTCGGACCACACAGCGAACTCGACGCAGCGCCCACGACTGATGACGTCGCCCGCCGCCGAACTCCCAGGGTGGCACATCAGCAGATCTCCGCTGCGAGCCTGCCTCAGCCATCGCCGCAACAAGGAGCCATACCCGGTTTCAGTGGCATCGAAACCGTACGCGCCCAGCAAACGGCGATTCGCGCCGAATCCCAGCGAGCGGGCACGACGGCGGAAATGCTCCGCGCCCACCAGCCGATCTATGAGCCATGCCTTGCGTCCATCGGCGCTCCGAAAAGATCCGGCCAGCGAGGTAGCCGGCGCGGCGCTCACGCGCACCCACGGCATCGCGCTGCCGTATCGCCTGAGCAGCACATCGAGCACGACATCCCGTATCACCGGCAGGTGATGCACATGTTCGTGGCTGTCCACATGGGCGGGGGCCCGGAACATCTCTTCCTCGAATGCGTCGAGCTGGCGCAACAGGGCTTCGCGCACATGGCGCTTTGGCAGCAGCCGAAGATGCGTGGCCGCGATCAAGGTCTGCACAGATCCCAACGCGGGCGCTCCGCGGAACGACTGCGTGAGGTTGAAATGCAGGCCGACGTCGATCCGTCGGTTGTCCAGGCGTCGTGCCCGCGCTGCGCCGTCTTCCCACGCCGGCGCCTGGGTCATCGCGCTCAGCGCACTCACGCGGCGCATCTCCGACAGGTGCAGTGCGGCTGCGTTGACACCGGTATTCAGGCCGAAATCGTCCACGCAAACTGCGATGGTGTGTTCCGGGCTTGAGGGCAGCCCATTGGTGAAGACCTGGACCTGCTGGGCACATGGCCTGGATGTGACTGTCGGGTTGGCGGCGCCGGCCGGGATGCTGCGAACTTGCGCAGCGAAGCATGTGGATTGCCTGTTCATCTGCGTCATTCCCTCAACGCCCTGCTTCCGGCCTGCCGGCCTTCGACACGAGTCCGGGGACTCGCACGGTGGGGCTTTCCCGCGGATCGACGCCACCGTCGAGGCCGGAGCCTCTCAGCCCGGCGCCCAGGGATCTGCGAACCAGGTACAACGGGCGTCCCTTCACTTCATCGAAGACCCGCGCCAAGTACTCTCCGATCACTCCGAGCGACACCAGCTGCACCCCCGCCAGCAGGAACATGGCGACGACGATCGTGGTCCAGCCCGACACTTCATTGCCCCACAGCATGTACGACAAGCACAGCATGCCGCCGTAGCCGAACGCGGCGATGGCGAGCAGGCCACCAAGCACGCTGGCCGCGCGCAGAGGCCAGCTGGTGAACATGGTGATCCCGGTCAGCGACAGGCTGCAAAGTGCCTGCAGGCTGTAGTGGCTGCGGCCGTGGGGCCTCGGAGGCGGCACGTAGGCCATCTGCTCCACGTGGAAACCGACCCACGCGAACAACCCCTTCATGAAGCGGCTGCGTTCCGGAAGCGCGCGCAACGCGTCGGCCACCGCGCGGTCCAGCAGCCGGAAGTCGCCTGCGTCGGCGGGTACCCGAAAGCGCCGGTCACAGTCGAGAAGCTTGTAGAAGATCCGTGTTCCCACGCGCTTGACCCAGCGCTCTGAATCGCGATTCGCGCGCCTCGCGCAGACCATGTCTGCGCCCTGGGTCCAGCGGGCGATCATCTCGGAAATCAGTTCGGGCGGGTGCTGGCCGTCTCCGTCCATCAGGAGGACCAGATCACCGCGCGCCGCGTCCAGGCCCGCACTGAGCGCGGCTTCCTTGCCGAAGTTGCGCGAGAGCTCCAGCAGCCGAACGCCCTGGTCTTGCCAACGCAGCGCCGACTCGCAGGTGGTGTCGGTACTTCCATCGTCGACGACGATCACTTCCCAATCCCGCTTCAGTGTGACCAGTACCGTGATCAGGCGCGGCAGCAGCAGTTCGAGGTTCCTGGCTTCGTTTCGGCAGGGAATGACGCAGCTGATGGAAGCGCATTGGTCTCTTTGCATGGGTTGTGTCGCTTGCGCCGGCGCCAGAGGTGCATCGTGCGCCGGCCGCTCGGCCGACGTGAAGTCATCGAGGTGCAAGCGCATGTGGGCATCAAGCAGGGCCTTACGGGTGAGCGAGTCAATTTGCTGCATGCGCGCTCCATTTGCAGGAGATGGACGGCGAGCGAGGGACGACCGTTCGCCAGTACAGGCCGGGGAATTTTTCGCCTGCTGGGCGATATCCGGGGTTTGATGCCGTCTTGCTCAGTTCCAGGACGCCGCACTCGTCGGCCAGGTCCTTTTTCACCCAGGGGCTAATGTCGAAGCGGCCATCGATCAGTACAAGGGGCCGCTCACCGAGCTGAAGCGCCAGCGCGCCTGCTTCGGCGGGAGGTCCCGCAATCACGCGGACCGGTCCGCCAAGTTGGGCGCGTGCTGCCGGCGCCACCGCGTCGGCCAGGGCTTTCGCATCGAAATTCCGCCAGTGATGACGCTGCAGCCGAAACTCTCCGTTGGCAGAAATCATCTGTCCCCAGGCAAGCAGCACGAGTTGGACGAGGAGGAAGCTTTTGAGGGCCGATTTCAATGAGACCCGGTACCAGGCTTCTTTCCAGCGACCCAGTTCCATGAAGGCCGGAACGGCGAGCAGCAGGAACGGAGCGCCCCAATGCAACTGCAGGTCCGCCCCCACTGCCAGGCCCAGCACGAAAGTGAAGACCAGCGGCGTGAGCCCGAAGCACAGCAGGAGCCTCCGGCTCATTACCGCATCGCCGGGTTGTGGCTCATGCGGCGCGCTCGACGGCGCGTGGGCATCCGTGCGTGCGCGGGCCGCGAACATGAGCAGCGACAGAAGAAAGAGCCACGCAGGCAGCGCCCGGTTCAGTAGCTGATCGGACAGCCAGCGTACGCAGACGCCCAGCCTCCGCATCCCATGGAGATCGAGGCCCAGCGACGACTCCATCGCATAGCGGAGGGGCCCGAGGTCGTGCGTCCAGAGCCAGTACAGATGCGGAGCCATCACGGCCAGGGAAACGACGGCGGCCAGTGCAAGGCCTCGCCGATGATCCGCATCCCGCCAGCCTCCCTGCCACGCCCAGAACACCGCCACGGCCACGGCCATCACAGCGATGTGATATTTAGCGAGCCCCCCGACGCCGAGACAGACCCCCAGCCACAGCCACCAGCGTCGCTGCCTCGATACGAATGCTCTCCAGGTGAGAGCAGCACTTGCCACCGCGAACGGGATCAGCACCACTTCGTGGTTGTAGTAGTAGAGACGACCGTTGTAGTAAGTGATGCACAGGGCCGCGAGCAGCGCCACCGTGGCATGCACGCAACCGCGAAGGGCCAAGAGAAGCCGCCAGAAGAGGCCCATTGCGACCAGCACGAAGGTCGCGCCGAGCACATAGGTGACAGCTCCCGACAAACCCATCAACTGCACGGGAAGCCAAAGCACCCACGTGGGCAGCGGAGGATGCTTGTAGTAGCCCCACTCAAGGCTGCGCACCCAGGTGAGCTGCTCGATGTTGTCCGTGGGCGGCACGAGACTCGATTGCGCAAGATGCGGCAACCAGATGGCGGCAAACAGGGCAAGCAGCGCGATGACCCAGGCTCCGCTAGACCGGCGAGGCGAGGTACCGCACGACTCCGCTGACCGCGGTGACTGCCGGATCCGAACGGGCCGCGATACGGGGCCGCTGGGTACGGCCTCGGCGGGGTCGACCACTGTCGATGTAGAAGGGACGGAATTGAAATCTGCAAGCGGAGAGTGCATTCGAAGGCGCGCGAGCCCAGGTGAGTTTCAGGGTGGACGGTGACGAAATGCTCTCTTCGCACGATGCAGAAGCATTGGGGGTTTCATCAACGTTCAATCAAGGCGAATGGAACTGCCTCGAGGGCGTGGCCGAGCGCAGCAGCTCTCGACCAGATCTGGATCGTGCGCCGGCGCGTTCTCGATGCGCTCTCACAAGAATCCCTTCCAGTTCCTTCAATGGGACGGATTCCTCGTTGCCGCACGGATGGTCGCTTCTCGCGGCCCGGCACAGGGCCATGAAACCAACCTTGAAAGCGATGCATTGAAGACAGCTCGGAAATGGGCACTCGCGGTCGGCACCGTCGTCCTTGCCAGTGCCGCCGCGGTCGTGCTTGTGGAAATGAATGCAGGCTCGCCCGATCTGGCCACCGCGCCGGTGGAGCGCGGCACCCTGACCAAGGACGTACAGGCTGTAGGCCGGGTCCGTCCCAAGGAGTTGGTCGCTGTCGGCGCACAGGTGTCGGGTCGGGTCGAACGCCTGCACGTGAGCCTGGGGCAGCGAGTAGGCAAGGGACAGTTGATTGCCGAGGTCGATGCTCAGCCTCAGCAGATCGCGCTGCGCAGTGCCGAGGCGGCAGTCGACGCGCTGCGTGCGCAGCTCAACGCGCGGCGCGTGGCAATGGCGCAGGCCCGAGTGCTGCTGCGCCGCCAGCAGACGCTGGCGGTGGCCGAGGCGACCGCGCAGGCCGATCTGGAGGCGGCGCAGGCGGCGGTGGATACGCAGCGTGCCGACATCGACTCGCTGCAGGCCCAGGTCGTGCAGGCGCGCACGCAGGTCGACACGGCGCGCACGCAGCTCGGCTACACGCGCATCGTGGCGCCGATGGATGGCGTCGTGGTGGCGGTTGTCACCCGGCAGGGGCAGACGCTCAATGCCTTCCAGAGCACGCCCACCATCGTCATGCTGGCGAAGCTGGACGTGATGACCGTGCGCGCGGAAATCTCGGAGGCCGACGTGAACTTGGTGGCGGTGGGCATGGCGGCGAGCTTCGTCGTGCCGGGCAGCCGCACCGATCGCTATCAGGCACGCATTGCCCTGATAGAGCCGGCTCCCGATTCCATCGCCAACGAGGCTGCGGCGGCTGGAAGCGCCTCGTCCACAGCCGGCGCGGCCAAGGCCGTCTACTACAACGCCCTGTTCGACGTGCCCAACGAGCACGGCATGCTGCGGCCCTCCATGACGGTCCAGGTCTCCGTGCATGTGAAGACGGTCGAGAACGCATTGCTCATTCCCGCCGTGGCGCTGGGACCGGGTGCGAAGGCCGGACACGGAACGGTGCGCGTGCTGCAACCCGACGGGGACGTAACCGAGCGCCAGGTGCAGACCGGCCTGCGCACACCGATGCAGGTGCAGGTACTCGGCGGCCTGGCCATCGGGGAGCGCGTCGTGGTCGGCGAACCGGTCGCGGCCGATGCCGCAGTGCCTCAAGGACCGGCTCTATGGTAAGCACGTCCAGGGCATTGCTGGAAACACGCGGCCTGCGCCGCGAGTTCGTGGCAGGGGAGGGCACTCTCACCGTGCTGGACGGCATCGACCTGCGGATCGACGCGGGTGAGATGGTGGCCATCGTGGGTGCCTCGGGCTCCGGCAAGTCGACCCTCATGAACATCCTGGGCGCACTGGATCGGCCGACTTCGGGCAGCTACCGCGTGGCCGGCCAGGAGGTCGCGGATCTGGACGCGGATGGACTGGCGAAGCTGCGGCGAGAGCACTTCGGCTTTGTCTTCCAGCGCTACCAACTACTGGGGGAGCTGACTGCGCTGGACAATGCGGCACTACCCGCCATCTACGCGGGTTGCGATGCGCAGCAGCGCCAGGCCCGTGCGCGGCTGCTCCTGGAGCGCCTGGGCCTGGGCGAGCGTGCAGACCATCGGCCCAACCAGCTCTCGGGTGGGCAGCAACAACGGGTCTCGATCGCGCGCGCGCTGATGAACGGCGGCAGCGTGATATTGGCCGACGAGCCGACAGGTGCCCTGGACACCTCCAGCGGTGAGGAAGTGCTTCGCCTGCTCGCCGAACTGAATGGGCAGGGGCACACGGTGATCATCGTCACGCACGATGCCCAGGTGGCCCGCCGCGCGTCGCGCGTGATCGAGATCAGCGACGGCCGCATCGTCTCCGATCGCCGCAGTGAGGCCGCGACGGTGCCGGGAGCGGCTGAGTTGCCGGCGCCGCCGGAAGGCGAGAGCCGACGTGAAGGCAGAGCCGCGCCTGCACGCTTGGCGCAGACGCTGAGCATGGCGACTTTCGCCCTGCGTGCGCACCGGCTGCGCGCGCTGCTGACGATGCTGGGTATCGTCATCGGCATTGCAGCGCTCGTGTGCGTGGTTGCGCTGGGGCGCGGCGCGCAGGAGCAAGTCATGGCCCAGATCCGCGAGCTGGGCACCAACACGCTGGAGATCTTTCCCGGCCGCGACTTCGGCGACCTCAGAGCGAGTGCGATCGAGAACCTGTCGGTGGCCGACGCTGAGGCGCTGGCGCAGCAGTTCTACGTGGACAGTGCCTCGCCCAACATCTCGGTGTCGGTGACGGCACTGCGCGACTCCGCGGCGGCATCGACCCAGGTCAACGGCGTGGGGGCGGGACTGTTCCGCGTGCGCGGCCTTTCATTGGCCGCGGGCCGCTTCTTCGACGCCCGCGATCAAGAAGCGCGCGCACAGGTGGCCGTGATCGATCAACGCGCGGCCACGGCGCTCTTCGGTAGCTCATCGCCCTTGGGGCAGACCGTGCTTCTCGGCGAGATGCCGGTGCAGGTGGTCGGCGTGCTGCGCCCGATGCAGAGCAGCTTCGCGTCGAGCACGCCGGGCTTCTTCGTGCCCTACACGACGGTGGCGACCCGACTCGCGGGAAGGCAATTCCTCGAAAGCATCACCTTGCGCATCAAGGACGAAATCTCCAGCCGTGCAGCGCAAGGCGCCGTCGCTTCGGTGCTGCGCGACCGCCACGGCAGCCAGGACTTCTTCATCATGAATTCGGACCAGGTCCGGCAGGCCGCCACGCGCACCAGTCGCACCCTGGCCCTGCTGATCTCCGGCGTGGCGACCCTGTCGCTGATGGTGGGCGGAATCGGCGTGATGAACATCATGTTGGTTTCGGTGACCGAGCGCACGCGAGAAATCGGCGTGCGAATGGCCGTGGGCGCGCGGCGCGCCGACATCGTGGCTCAGTTCCTCATGGAAGCCGTGCTGATCTGCCTGATCGGCGGCGCAGCCGGCGTGTTGCTGGCCTTCGGCCTGGGCGCGCTCATCGCTTTGCTGATGCCGCAGCTGCCGATGTCCTTTTCCGCGCTCTCGGTGGTACTGGCCGTGGTCAGCTCCTGTCTGGTCGGCGTGGCTTTCGGTTACCTGCCCGCAAGAAACGCCGCACGGCTCGAGCCGGTGCAGGCCCTCGCGAGGGATTGACATGACGCGATCCCTACCTTCCGCTCCTCTTCGCCCGGGGGCGTCCTTGCCCCGAGCCGTGTTCGCCACGCTGCTGGCCTGCGCGGCGGTGGGATGCGCCACGCTTGAGCCCCCCAGGCCGATGCCAGTGCTGCCACCCGCGTATACCCATGCCGAGAACGGGCCCGCGGCCCGTGCTGGCGACAGGGGGCTGGCCTGGTGGCGCGCGGGCGAACTGCCCGTGCTCGACACCTGGATAAACGCCGCCCTTGCACGCAATGCCGACCTTGCCATGGCGGGCGTCCGGTTGCGCCGCGCGATGCTGGAGGCCCGCCTCGCGGGCACCCAGTTGACGCCGACGGTGTCGGGCGCCTTGAACACCAGCGTCGCGCGAGGGCTGGGCAGCGCACAACCAGATCCAGGCTCCAGCAGCACCGGGCAGATCGCGGTGAGCTGGGAGCTCGATCTTTTCGGGCGTCTTGGTGCGCTGCGGGACGCCGCCGGCTTCGAGGCGCAGGCGAGCAAGCAGGACAGGCAGGCCGTGCGGCAGGTGCTGGTCGCCAGCGTCATCGACCTGTATTTCCAGCTCGCCTACGCCAACGACCGCGTGGCGATGGCCGAAGCCAGCGAACGCGACGCCCAACGCATTGTGGCCCTTGTCCAGGCCCGCTTCCAGGCGGGGGCCGAAGGTCGGCTGGCCCTGCACGAGGCGCTGCAAGTGCGCGAGGAACGCACCGCCGACCTGGCGGCCCAGCGCCAGGCAGCCGTGGTGCTACGCGAGCGCGTGCGCGTGCTGCTCGATGGCGCTTCCGTACCGCAACCCGAGCCCCGGGCATTGCCTGAGGTCGCCTTGCCGCCGGTCCAGCCAGGCCTTCCGGCCCATCTTCTCGGCCGCAGGCCCGACCTGCGCGCTGCCCAGTGGCGCCTTCAGGCCGCGGGCGCTCGCACTGACGCCGCAGCGGCCAGCTACTACCCTGGCATCGCACTTACCGGTGCGCTGGGCAGTTCCAGCAAAGCCCTCCTCGACGTACTTGCCAATCCGGTCGCCACCTTTGGTGTCGGCATGACGTTGCCCTTTCTGCGGGCGCGCATGCTGGGTATCGAGCTGGACATCGCACGGACTCGCTACGAAGAGGCCGCAATCGGTTTTCGCAAAGCGCTGTACACCGCACTCGGCGAAGTGGAGCAGGCGCTCTCCGCCCGCACTCGACTCGCCGAGCAGGACGTGGCGTTACGCAGGGCGCAGCTCCAGGCGGCAGAAGCGGCGCGGATCTACGAGGCCCGCTTCCGGGTCGGGCTGCTGCCATTGAGAAGCTGGCTGGATGCGCAGGAACGTCTGCGTGCGGCAGAGGTCGCCCATGCCGCCACGCGACTTGCCCAACTGCAAAACCGGATCCTGCTTTGTCAGGTGTTGGGAGACGGGTGAAGTTGCCGCTTCTGGAGGAAAGCTTTTCGGCTGCTGTCACGCTCTTTTTCTGCACGAGACCGGCGTTCGTCGGCACGGCAGAATGCGGGCCTGGACGGGGCAAGAACTTGATGAAACTGCATCGTGCAAAACGCGATCGAGCCCACACATGACAGGGAGTTGCTTTCAATGCTGACGCAGACGCTGCAAGACGGAGTTGATTCATTCAAGGTGTCGGTGCAGGAAGCGGCCGCCGGCGCTCCCGTGGTTCTTTTCGCGGTGGGCACGGGCGGCCAGCCAGAGCGTCACGCGACTCTCCTCGGTGCCTTGGCCGGTTCTGGCTGCAAGATCGTGGCGCCGCATTTCGAGCGGCTTGCTTCGACCACCCCGAGCGAGGACGAACTGACTCTCCGCGCAAGGCGTCTTTCCCTCGCACTCGACGCATTCACTGAGCCATCGGCGAAGGTGGTGGGAGTGGGGCATTCGATTGGCGCGGCCACCCTCGTTGCCATGGCGGGAGCTCAAATGTGGTTAGCGCCAGGTCGACGCGTCTCTATTGCACCGGACGGTCGCTTGACTCGTCTGGCTCTCTTGGCTCCCCCTACCGGATTCTTCCGCGCGCCCGCAGCGCTTGATGCGGTGCGAGTTCCAGTCCTGACGTGGGTAGGTTCGGCGGACAGCATCACTCCGCCAGTCCAAACCGAATGGATGGCGAGTGCCATGCGCGCTTCGATTGCCGTGGACGTCCGCGTCACGGAAGGAGCAGGTCACTTTTCATTCATGGACATTCCCCCGCCGCATACCACGGAGCCACTGCCCGACAGGAATGCGTTTCTCCAGGCGTATTCGCGCGAGATTTGCAAGTTCGTGATCGGCTGAAGCGCGGAAAAAAAGCGCGCGGCAACTTCGGTGCGAGGGAACAATGGTCGCCACGGGGCGGCCATCTCGGCCGTGGAACCTGATATCTGGAGTGACCCCCGTCTTCTGCAGCTTGTGATTCGAATCACACTTCGGAGTCGATAGAGGTCCGCAGCCGCTGCTTTACTTCCTCGCGTCCGTCATATTTCGCCCAAGCGGGCGTGAATGCAATATCGTTCGGGCTTTACCCGCGAATGAAAGTTGCGTGATGTTCCGTGCCGACTTTCATCCAGGCAAATCAACCATATCTCGGCGCGACATTGACCCCGATGCGTCAGTGCTGGGTCAGATGGCGTCCAACAGACAGCGCATCATCGTGTGGTCGACGTTCGGCGTTGTGGCTACGCTCGCGGTGCTATGCGCATTTCTGATTGCCGACGAACAACGCACGATACGCGCGGCCGCGGCGGCCGTCATCTCCAAACCGCTGGAGCGGGTTGCCGAAGTCAATGCGGCGTTCGCGGAACTGCGCGCCCTGGATGCCCAACCATGCTCCGCGACGCATCTTGAAGCACTGCGGTCCATCGCCTTTCGATCCGCGATCATTCGCGACGTCGTCTACCAGGGCGATAACGCCAGCCCGCGGTGCAACGGCAACATTGGCGCCGCCGCTTCCAGCCTTCCTTCCGACAGTCCCGATTTCACGACCGAGACAGGTCGCCGGATATGGCGCAATGTCGACCTGCCGCTCTCGCCCGGCGTCAAATCCACCCTCGTCAAGGAAGGCGCCTACGAGCTGCTCGTCGCACCGGAGAAGCAGCCGGCGACGGTGGAGGATGGCCGATACGCGTTGAGTGTCGTGTTGTTGAACAGCGCAACCGGCACGATGCTCGTCGTGCGTGGCGCAGATCCAGGCATCGCGCAACCGTTGTTCATCTCGGGCTCCACGTACTGGCTTCGGGGCGACATCATTTCAGTCGCGTGCCTGCCTGGGCAGGTCACCTGCTATGTGCTGAAGGCTCGCGGGTTGGCTGTCCTGATGAGCAACCTGATGCTGCTCATCTTCACGGGAATTCTTGCCGGCATCGGTGTGGCGCTCGGCGTCGCATCCTGGTCCGCTCGCGGATACAGAATGCGCACCATCGACGCGCTGCTGCGCGAGGCGGTTGCCAAGAAGGAACTGTTCATGCACTACCAGCCGATCGTGGACAACCGGACCGGCGAAGCGGTGTCGGCGGAGGCGTTGATGCGATGGACTCTAAAGACTGGGGAAAGCGTCCCACCTGCGGTATTCATCCCCATCGCCGAAGCGAATGAGCTGATCGGCAAGTTGACTCTGCTGGCGCTCCAGCGGGTCTCCGAGGACTTCGGCGATTTCCTTCGCACCCACAAGAACTTCAAGATCAGCGTGAACGTCGTTCCCGCGGACATGATGGACAGCAGCTTCCATCAGTCGCTGCAGCATCACTTTGTAGAAGCCGGCATCGCGCCGACGCAATTGGCCTTTGAACTCACAGAGCGGACTTCCGCAAGGCTCGAATCCGCAGTGACCGTGATGCTGGAGCTGGGCGGTCGGGGCCACGAAATCTACATCGATGATTTCGGCACGGGATACGCCAACCTGTCCTACCTCAGCGACCTGAAGGTCGACAAGATCAAGCTGGACAAGAAATTCACCGACACCGTGGGCACGGGCACGTTGAGGGAGCGAATCGTCCCATCCGTGATTGAGCTGGCCAGAGAACTGGGCGTGGAAATCATCGTCGAGGGCGTCGAAAGCAACGCACAGGTCGAGTACTTCCGAGACCGCGGCGTGCACCTGATGCAGGGCTGGTTTTACGGCCGCCCGCTGCCTGCGGAGGCGCTTATTCGCACGCTGGCGGCCGCCCAGGCGCCTAGCAATGCTTCGCCATGGGCTGGACAATTCAGAAGATTCGCCGAGGTGTGTTGTGGAGAGGAATCTTGAAGACAATCAGGGCAGCGCTTGTTGATCGAGACCCGGGTCGCAGAGATCAACTGAGTTCGCTTCTTCGGCGGATCGGTCCCTCCGTGCATGAGTTTCAGGATTCCAACGAATTCCTGGAGCGGCTCGCGGAAAATCACGAGTTCGATGTGCTGGTGATGACTGTCAAGCGCCATTCGGAGTGGCTCGGCGTCTCGGGCATTTGTCGGGCAAAGGATGTTCCGGTCCTCCTCTGCCTGGATGAAATGCAATGGCGATCGCTTCCGCGCAACGCCGATTTCTTCGGGGCCAGCGTCATCGGCATCGCGAGGTTGAGCGGGGAAGAGCTTGAATGGAGGATTGAAGCACTCCTGCACCGGTCAGGTTTTCGTGCAGTGCGCAGCGATGCCGAGCGGGAAGTCAGTTGGGGCGACTATCGCTTTGTGATGGACGGCCGCCATGTGGTGATTCACAAGAACCTTGAAATTCAGCTTCAACCGCTTCAGTTCGACCTGGCCATGGCTCTCTTCGGCAATATCGGCCATGTGGTGTCGCGGGAACTGCTCATGGGCTCGTTGTGGAATGGCTCCACGCAAAGCAGCCGCTCCCGGGCGCTGGATGTATGTGTCGCGAGGTTGCGAACCCGCCTGGCCTTGCGCAAGGAAAACGGATTCTTGCTGGTACCGGTTTACGGACGTGGCTACCAGCTGCTGGCCGCCGCGTCCGCGGATGCGGTTTCCGCCGAGGCCGGTCCGCAGGCTCTTGTGCATGGAAACGCAGTCGTGGCATCCGACGCCCCGGTCATGCAAGCAGTGAATGGCGGCTCCTAGGGGGCGTTTGCCGCTGAGGGTGCCGGTGGCACCTGGCGGTGTACAGTTGGCCCCCGGCCGCCGCTTGCGCAGTTCTTCGAGGTTGCGCCTGGCGGCGGGCCCGACCGAACCCCGTCTCCAGCAGGCTTGAGCGGCGTGCATGCGGTAACGGCAGGAAACGCCACCGCGGACCGCGTGCGGATCGGGTAGCGTCCGGGGTGTTCCACCGGTTGGCGAACTTGCGCGGCGATTCCTGGTCTGCCAAGCACCCCCGAATCGCCACATCCGCCAGAATCGCCGTTCAGCTCCTACACGCACATGCAATTCAAGACTCCTTCCGTCCTCCCGCTCGCCTTCGCAATCGCCACGGGCGCCCTGATTTCCGCCGCACCCGCTTTCGCGGCCTCCCATGCCGCCAAGCCTGCAGCCCAGAAGAAGCCCGCTGCCACCGCGCCCGCCGCCGCACCGGCGGCCGGGCAAACGGCCGTTGCCGGCGGCCCGCCGGCGCTGCCGGCCAAGGCGTGGTTGCTGATGGACTTCGATTCCGGCGAGGTGCTGGCCTCGGCCAACCCCGACGAGCCGCTGCCGCCGGCGTCGCTGACCAAGATGATGACCAGCTTCCTGGTCGAACAGGCACTCCGGTCCGGCAAGCTCAAGAAGGACGATCTGGTGTCGGTCAGCCAGAACGCCTGGTGCCGCGGCTCGAGCACCGAGTCCTGCATGTACCTGCCGCTGAACAGCCAGGCTACCGTGATCGACATCCTGCGCGGCATCATCGTGCAGTCCGGCAATGACGCGTCCAAGGCGATCGCCGAGCACATGGCCGGCACCGAGGAGGGCTTCGCCAAACTCATGAATGCGGAAGCCCAGCGCCTGGGCATGACGCACACGCATTTCGTGAACTCCACGGGCCTGCCCGACCCCGATCACAAGTCGTCCGCGCGCGACCTTGCGATCCTGGCGCGCGCGATCATCCGCGACAGCTCGGAGTACTACCCGATCTACGCGGAGCGCGAGTTCAAGTACAACGGCATCAAGCAGGGCAACCGCAATGCGCTGCTCTATACCGACCCCACGGTCGACGGCCTGAAGACCGGGCACACCCAGGAGGCGGGCTACTGCCTCGTGACTTCCTCCAAGCGCAATGGCATGCGCCTGATCACCGTGATCCTCAACACCAACAGCGCGCAGGCACGTGCCGACGAAACCCGCGCGCTGCTCGGATGGGGATACGGCAACTTCGAGAAGGCCACCCCCATCCAGCCCAACGCCGTGGTCACGACGACCAACGTCCGCTTCGGCAAGGCCGATACGGTTGCCGCGGGGCTTGGAGCACCCTGGACGGTGACGGTGCCGCGCGGCCAGAAAGTGAACACCTCCGTGCAGATCAACCCGAAGCTGGAGGCACCTGTGGCCAAGGGCGCGGTGATCGGCAAGGTCGTCGCGGAGTCGAACGGCAAGGCGGTGGGCGAGGCGCCGCTGGTCGCGCAGGCCGACGTGGAGCGCGCGGGCTTCATGCTGCGCACGTGGCAGCGTGTGGCCGGGTTGTTCGGCAAGTGACGTTCGGATGCTGCGTGCCGTCGAATTGGGCACGCACCGCATCCACTGCGCCGAAGCGCGGCTACGGTATTCAGCGTTTCGGTGAAGGCTGGTCCGCTGAAGCAGGCTCCTGGCCGAGCTGTTCTGCGAGCCCGACGATGATGCCCTCGGGCCCGCGAACATAGGCGAGCCGCGTCCGGCGTCCGCAGCATCGCGAGCGTGGCTCGGGCGTCTCCGAGCCCTATGAGGCTCCCGACAGCGGGGCCGAGCAGCAGATCAGCTCCGGGCCGGCCGCTTTGCTGCCTCGCTGCGCGCCAGCCACAGGCCGCTCGCGATGATCAATGCGCCGCCGCCCAGCGTCCATGCGTCGGGCGCGGCCTGCCAGAACAGCCAGTCCAGCATCAACCCCCAGGCGAGGGCGCTGTATTCGAAGGGCGCGATGGCGGCGGCCTGGCCGTGGCGGAAGGCCTCGGCGATGGCCAGCTGGCCCAGAAAGCCGCTGATGGCCAGACCCGCGAGCACCCACGCGTGCCCGGCCTGGATGGGCACCCATTGCGGTGCGGACAAAAGGCTGCCGCCCACGGCCATGCCTGCCGTGGCCCAGAAGACCAGCGCGGCGCTCGACTCGGTACGGCTCACGAGCCGGCCCAGCATGTTCGACAGCGCATAGCAGACGGCGGCCACCAGCACCGCCAGGGCGCCCGTCGAGAGAAACGCGCCCTGCTCGGGCCGCAGTGCGATCACGACACCGGCGAAGCCCAGCCCGATGGCGGTCCAGTGCCGCGGCTGCACCGACTCGCCCAGCATCGGCACGGCGATGAGCACCATCAGCAGCGGAGCGATGAAGGTGAGCGTGTAGGCCTCGGCCAGGCCCAGCGTCTTCAGCCCGTGGACGAAGAGCGTGAGCATCGCCATGTTCAGCGTGGTGCGCAGCAGGTGCAGGCGCCAACGCAGCCGGCGGTTGAAGACGCCGGCCGCCTCGCGCCGCCACGCGATGTACAGGCACACCAGGGGCAGGGCCGTGAGACCGCGCAGCGCCATCACCTGCACTGGCGGGTAGTGGCCGGCGAGGTTCTTCAGCAGCGCGTCCATGCAGGCAAAGAAGGCGCAAGCCAGCAGCATCGCGGCGATGCCGCGCAGGGTTCCGGTCGGGTACATGGTCGGGTTGTCGTGCGGCAGCGGTGTCAGACCCGCAGGTCCAGCCCTTCCCACGCCTCGAACATTTCCATTTGCTTTTGCAGCCAATCCACGGGCACCGAGTTCGTTCCCCAATGGTTGAGCCGGCCGGCCGCCTCGCCAAGGTTCCACAGGTGGCGAAGCTGCATGAACAGCGGCAATGCCTCCAGGTCGCGATCGCTGACTTCGCCGCCGCCCGCGCGGTATCCGCGCAGGTAGTGCATCCAGCGCTCGCGCAGCACGTCGTCCGGTGCCTTGAGGTTCTTGCGAAACAGATACGACCAGGGCAGCACGCAGAGGTCGTAGGCCAGGAAGCCCGGGCCGGCATCGTCGAAGTCGAAGAACACCGTCCTGCGGATGCCGTCCGCGTCGGTGTTCACATGGTTGTTGAAGCCGTGCGTGTCGCCGTGGCAGACGACGCGCGTCAGCCCGGGCTCGACCTCGGCCAGTTCTTCAAGCAGGCGCTGCACCAGGAGGCGGTAAGCCTGCAGCAGCTGCGTGCCGATCTCCGGATACACCTGCAGGTAGCCCAGGGTCCGCCCGGCCAGGTGGTGGCCGTCCAGCGTGTAGCGGCTGGGTGGACCGGCGTAGTCACGTGCCGCCCCGTGGATGCGGGCCAGCATGCACCCGGTCAGCTCGATTTCTTCCAGCGTCTCGGGAATCGCGCCTTCGGCATTCCGGAACAGGGCCAGCGCGCGCGGTCCTTCGGGGAACTGCAGCGGTACGCAGGCGCGCCCGTCCGCCGCCGGCACGGCTGCGGCAACCTCGACCCCTTTGGACTGCAGGTGTGCCAGCAGCGCAATTTCGAAATGCGCATTGAAGCCGCCGCGCGGGCGGATCGAGTACAGGCGCGCCACGTAACGGATGCCGTCCGCCGAAAGCAGCGCGTAGTTGTCATTCAGGCCGCGGCGAATCAGGTGGCACTGCTGCACCGGGATGCCGTGGTGGTGCGATACCCAGTGTGCGACGGACGATGGGGCCGCGGTCGTGTGAGTAGGAACGAGAGCGGGGTCGTGGGGGCAGGCATCGTGCATGAGCCATTTTCCGCCAAGGGCGCGCTCGCCCGGGCGGCGGATCCGGACGAGGCGCTAGCCGGCGTGCTGCTTGAGCACGCGCGGGTCGATCGGAGGCGCCTGCCACAGCTGCACCAGATAGCGGTCCTGCCCCTGCAGCCCATCCTCCGACAGGGAATTCAGGCCTGAACACGACAGCCTCACCCGGTAGGTGCCGGGCTTGATGTCGAACCGGGCCGCGTCCGGAAGATAGTCCGTGCAGCCCGCCACGACCAATGGGCCGGTCTCCATCACCAGCGAACCTTCGGCCACATGATCGAACGGGGCGAGGTCACCCGCAGGCTCCGCGTCCAGGAACTCGAGCGTCACCGGCACACGCATGTTGCGGACGGTGCCAAGGCCGACCATGCCCGATGAGGTGGCGAGCATGCGCTCCACCGCCGGGTCATCCCAGGCATCCGACAGATCGCCCTGCGCCGTCTCGTCCTGCAGGTAGAACTGAAAGTAGTCCGCGAAGATTTCGAGCTGGTGGGATTGCATGCTGTTGTTCCGGAGTTGAGGGCGCGAAGTGCGCTTGCCTGACTGCACCGGAAGCGTACGCCACAACCGGGGGCTGCGGCTCCGTCGACGGGCATCGCGCCGAAGTGCCGCAGTTGGCTCATGCTTTGTCCGACTTGCCCGCCGCATTGGCGAACTTGCTGAGCAGGCGGTCGCCCATCCACGGGCGGGCGTCCCGGTCTTCCGCCGCTTCCTTGCGGCGGATCGCGTCGCGCACGACGATGGAGCCGATGTAGCGGATCGGCTCCGGCGGAAACAGCCCGAGCGGGCCCCGCAACAGCGGGCTCCGCGTCCAGGCGTTGTCCTCGTCCAGCAGCAGCGACGACAGGATCTGCCCGCCCATGTAGGTGGGCCCTACGCCGTTGCCCGAATAGCCGAAGCCGTAGTAGATGTGCGGCGTGCCATTGAGCCTGCCGAAGAAAGGAAAGCCGGTCACCGAACGGTCCGAGGGGCCGTTCCAGCTGGCGGTCACGGGCACTTGGCGAAGCGAGGGAAAGAACTCACCCAGCGCGCGCGTCAGGTCGGCCTCGTAAGGCGAGCGCTGGTCGAAAACCCGCGCGATGCGCCCGCCCCAGGCGAAGGTGTTGCCGCCCTTGCCCAGCATCAGCCGCCCATCGACGGTGGTGCGGTAGTAGTAGACGAAGGTGCGCGAGTCGAGCACCGAGACACCGTCGACGAGGCCGGTCGCGCGAAGCAGGTCGGGGCATTTCTCGGTGATGACCATGTCGCTCGAGACGATGGCGATGCTGCGTTCGAAGCAGGGCAGGGCACTGGCCATCCAGGCATTCATCGCGAGCACCAGCTTCGGCGCTTCGATGCTGCCGGCAGGTGTGCGCACCGTGACCGGATGGCCCTGCGTGAAGTCGACCATCGGGCTGCGCTCGTAGATGCGGATGCCCATGCGCAGCGCCACGCGGCGCAGCCCGCGCACCAGCTTTCCCGGATGCACGGTCGCCGCGATGGGCGAGAACACGCCGGCGAGCTTGCGTGCGGAGCCCGAGCGGCGCGCCACCTCTTCCGGCGGCAGGTGGTGGTAGGAGTGGATGCCGCAGTCCTCCAGCCCCTTCATCACCGGGTCGAGCGCGCCGACCTGGGCCTGCGAGGTGGCGGTGTAGAGCGTGCCGTCCTGCCGCAACTCGGCATCGATGCCCTGTGCGCGGCAGAAGTCCGCGATGTGCTGCACCGCGGCTTCCGAGGCCCTCACGAGGCGGATCGCCTCGGCTTCGCCGAACAGCCGGCGCAGCGTGAAGAACTTGGCCGACCAGGTGAGCAGGCAGCCACCGTTGCGGCCGCTGGCGCCCGAGCCGCAGAGGTCGCTCTCGACGATCGCGATGTCCAGTGCGGGGTTGCGCTGCTTTGCCTGGATGGCGGTCCACAGGCCCGTGAAGCCGCCGCCGACGATGCACACGTCGGCGCGCTGCATACCCTGCAGCGCGGGGGCGAGATCACCGTCGTTGAAAAGGGCCTGTTCGATCCAGAAGGGGCGCATGTCGGCCTCGCAGGTTGTCAGGGCTTGCGCCGCATTTCGTAGGAAAACTCGGACTCGCGCTCGACGACGAACCCGAAGCGCTCGTAGAGCGACTTCGCGGGATTCGCCTTCAGCACGCTGAGCGTGAGGTCGACGCCGGCGCTTGCGGCCTGGTGGACGACCTCTGCCAGCAGCCCGGTGCCGATGCCGCCACCCTGGCAGACGGGCGCCAGCTGGATCTGGATGACGACCCACTCATGCGGATCGCGCGACACCTTGAGCAGGCCGACCGGCATCCCCGCGTGCAGCAAGACCTCGGCGCACTCGAAGCGATGCATCAGCCGCGCCATGTGATGCGCGTCGCTGACCTCGGCACCGGAAGCAATGACGTGGCCGTTCATCGTCTGCTGCCGCAGCGCGAGCAAAAAGGGAATGTCCTGCGTCGTGGCCCGGCGCCTGGTCAGGGCGACCGTTGGCGCCGCGCTCATGCCTGTGCCGCGGCAACGTGTTTGGACGCGATCGCCAGGTGACGCGCGTAGTACGCCAGGTCTGGCGTCCTCGCATCGGCGCACTTGGCCTGGTCGTCCCAGCGCCGGAGGCGGACCGCATCCATTGCATGCGGCAGGGCCTCGAAAGCGCTGGCTTGCGCCGAGTCGAACACGCCGCCCTGCAACTGCAGGCTGCGTTTCGAATCGGGCGACAGCGCTTCGAGATAGCCGGGCTCCCTGGCGCAGAGGAAGCGCTTGGCATCCACATGCAGGCGGATCGGCTCCAGCGTGGCCGGGCCGAACAACGCGCGAAGAAATGGCAGGCAGCGGTACTGGTGCAGGTCGTCCAGTCCCTGCTGCGTCGGCGTGCCGCCGAAGTCGTGCAGCAGATGCCCCAGGTCATGCAGCAGCGAGGCAGCGATCAGCTCGCTGCCGGCGCCCGCCTGCTCAGCCAGGTGCGCCGACTGCAGCGCATGCTCCAGTTGCGTGACCGGCTCGCCGTCGTACTGCGCGCCGCCCTTGCTTTCGAACAGGCCGACGATGTCGGTAATGCTCAGGCTCATCGTGGTCTACCAGGGCAGTGAATATGTCTTGCAGTTGGTGAAGCTCTTCATGGCCTCGAGGACGCCTTCCTTGTAGCCCAGGCCCGAGTCCTTGATGCCGCCGAAGGGTGTGAGCTCCAGCCGGTAGCCCGGCACCTCGCGCACATTGACGCTGCCCACGTTCAGCTCGCGGATGAAGCGCGTGATGTAGTCCATGCGGTTGGTGCACACCGCCGAGGACAGGCCGTAGGCCGTGCCGTTGGAGATGCGGATCGCCTCCTCGATGTTCTTGAACCGGATCACCGGCGACACCGGCCCGAAGGTCTCGTGCTTGGCCACCGTCATCTGCGGGTCCACATGGTCGAGCACCGTGGGCGAGTAGAGCGCGCCGCGGCGCTCGTTGCCACACAGCAGCCTCGCCCCCGCCTTGATGGCCTCGTTGACCACCGACTCGAACTGGATCGCCGCCGCCTCGTCGATCACCGTGCCCATGTCGGTGGCCGGATCCATCGGGTCGCCGTACTTCAGGGCCCTGGTCTTGGCCACCAGCAGTTCGACGAACCGGTCGGCCACCGCCTCATGCACCAGCATGCGCTTGATGGCTGTGCAGCGCTGGCCCGAATTCTTGTAGGAGCCGCTGGCCGCCAGCGTCGCGGCCTCCTCGATGTCGGCATCCTCCATCACGATGATCGGATCGTTGCCGCCCAGCTCCAGGATCTGCCGCTTGTAGACCGCCTTGCCCGCGATGTACTTGCCGATGGCCACGCCGCCGGTGAAGGTGACGAGGTCGACGTCGTCGCTCGTGAGCATCTCGTCGGCGATCTCGCGCGGGTCGCCTGTGATCACCGACAGCATCTGCGGCGGCAGTCCCGCCTCGTACAGGATGTCGGCCAGGATGAAGGCGGTGAGCGGGGTCTTCTCGCTGGGCTTGAGCACCATGCGGTTGTTGGTGGCGACGGACGGCGCCACCTTGTGGATCACCTGGTTCAACGGATGGTTGAACGGCGTGATGGCGGTGATCGCGCCCTGCAGCGGCTCACGCAGCGTGTAGACCTTGCGGCTCTTGCCGTGGTGCGTGAGGTCGCAGGAGAACACCTGGCCGTCGTCCACCAGGGCCTGGTTGGCCGCGAACAGCAGCACATCGGAGGCACGGCCCACCTCGTACAGCGAGTCCTTGCGGCACAGGCCCGACTCCATGGTGATGACGCGCGAGATCTCATCCAGGCGCGAGGCGATGATCTCCCCCGCGCGCATCAGGATCTTGTAGCGTTCGTAGCGCGTGAGCGTGGGCTTGTAGTCGCGCGCGATCCTGTAGGCCACCCGCAGGTCCTCGAGCGAGGCCTTGGGCACGGTGGCGATCACTTCGCCGGTGTAGGGGTAGGTGACTTCGATCGTGCGATCGCGATAGACCTTTTCCCCGGCGATGCGCAGCGCTTCCTTGTGGATGGTGCCTGGCTTCAGCATGGCTTGGCTCATGAGGTTCTCCGCAGTTACTGAGCGTGGTTCAAGGCGATGTCGAGCGCGTCGAAGTTGCGCAGCCGGCGCCCGGCGGCGATCCCGGTGACCGGTCGGTTGCAGATGAGCGGCACGCGCTGCTCCGAGACGCCGCCGTGCGAGCGCAGCGGCACTTCGAGGGCCGACAGGTCGTGCCGGCTGGCCGAGGTGCCGATGACCGTGCTCTGCTCGCTGACGACCACGATGTCGCCGATGCGGTCCGGCGGCAGCTCGAATCGCTCGGCGGCTTCCTTGCGCGAGAGCACCAGCTCCATGCCGGGAATGCCCTTGATGCGCTCGATCCAGCCGGGCACGCTTGCCTGCGCGGGCACGTACACGGTGGCGAAGGAGCCGAGCGCACCGTGGTGCACCACGTAGGGGTCGGTGATCGGGAGGATGACCCTTGCCTCGTCCTGGCCGTACCAGCCGTCGAGCACGTCCTGCAGGTAGATGACCTTGGGCGCGCCTTGCGCGTCGTGCTTGTCGTTCATGCCGTGGTCGGCGGTGACGACGATGGTGGCGCCCAGGGCGTCGAGCTGCGACAGGTAGCCGTCCATCATGGCGTAGAAGGCATTGGCCGCCGGGCTGCCCGGTGCGGCCTTGTGCTGCACGTAGTCGGTGGTCGAGAGGTACATCAGGTCGGGGCGGCGCGACTCCATCAGCTTCACGCCGGCGGCGAACACGAACTCCGACAGTTCGGCGCTGTAGACCGAGGGCACGGGCATGCCGACCATGTCGAGCACGTTGTCGATGCCGTTCTCCTCCATCGTCACCTGGTCGGACTTCTCGGAGGAAAAGCAGATGCCCTTCATGCGGTGGCCCAGGAGCTTGCGCAGCTTGTCCTTGGCGGTGACCACGGCGACCTTGGCGCCTGCGTCGGCAAAGGCGGCGAGCACGGTGCCCGCGCGCAGGTACTTGGGGTCGTTCATCATGACTTCCTGGCCGAGTTCGCGGTCGAAGAAGTAGTTGCCGCAGATGCCGTGCACCGCCGGAGGCGCGCCGGTCACGATGGACAGGTTGTTCGGGTTGGTGAACGAGGGCACCACGCAGTCGGCCAGCAGGTCGGCGCCGGACTTCCTCATGCGGTCGAAGTACGGGGCCACGCCCGCGGCGATGGCCGCGTCCAGGTACGCCGGCTCGCAGCCGTCCACGCACACCACGACGACCGGGCGCGACATCCAGCGGTAGCTGCGGGCGTTGACTTCGAGTGTCTCCTGTGTCATTTCAGACTTCCTTTTGGGGTGGGTTGTTCGGGGCTGCAATGGGAGCGGGATCGGCGCGGCCGAAGGCCTTGTGCATGCGTGCGCGGCTGCCGGCGACGTGCTGTCGCAGCGCCTGTCCAGCGACGTCGGGGTTGCCGCTGGCAATGGCGTCGACGATGGCGCGATGCTCGTCGGCCGAGACCCGCAGGCCGCCGCCGCTGTCGAGCGCGCGCATTCTGAAAAGGTGGAGTTCCTTGACCAGGCGCTTGTAGGTTTCGGTCAGCTTCTTGCTGCCCGCGGTGTCGAGCAGGATCTCGTGGAACTGCAGGTTGAGCTGCGCGTACTGCTCCACGTCCTGCGCGTGGGCGGCCGAGCGCATCGCGTCGAGCATGGCGCGCAGGCGCTCGATGCCATCGGGCTTGATGGCGAGCGCCACGCGCCGGCCGATGACTTCTTCCAGGGCCTCGCGCAATTCATAGATTTCGTCGGCTTCCTCGAATGCGATCTCGCGCACGAAGACGCCGCGGTTCTTTTCGTTGCGCACCAGGCCGGCTTCTTCCAGCGCGCGCAGCGCTTCGCGGATGGGGCCGCGGCTGGTATTGAAGCGCTGCGAGAGCTCGCTTTCGTTGATGCGGCTGCCGACGGGGAGCTCGCCCGTCATGATCAAACGCTCGATCTCCTCCTGCATCAGCATCGGCAGCGAGCTGGACTGGAGGAAGGCGAGGGCGGCGGAGTGATTGCTGGTGACCATGGGGCGTATTTTCCCGATAGATTGAAAACTGTCAACAATTTTTTATTGACAGTCTTCAATCACCAATCTACATTTTGCCCACCGGCGCTTGGTTCAGCCCTTGCCGGAGCCCGCCACTCACTCACCTCTTCCAGTGACAGCAAGCCCTCAGGAGAAACAGATGACGATGAAACTAAGCACGCGCCGTCTCACGGCGGTTCTGTGTGCGGCGGCGCTAGGCCTTGCGGCCAGCGGCGCCGCATGGGCGCAAAAGACCTCGCTCCTGGTCTACACGGCGCTCGAAACCGACGCGATGAAGCTCTACAAGGACGCCTTCGAAAAAGCCAATCCCGACATCGAGGTGAAATGGGTGCGCGATTCCACCGGCATCGTCACTGCGAAGCTGCTGGCCGAAAAGGCCAACCCGCAGGCCGACGTGGTCGCCGGCCTGGCCGCCAGCAGCCTCGCGCTGCTGGCCCAGGAGGGCATGCTCCAGGCCTATGAGCCCAAGGGCTTCAATGCGCTCAATCCCGCGTACTCGGACAGCGCCCGCCCGCCGTCCTGGGTCGGCATGGACGTGTGGGCCGCCACCATCTGCTTCAACCGCGTGGAGGCCAAGAAGCTGGGCCTGCCCAAGCCCGAGAGCTGGCAGGACTTGGCCAAGCCTGTTTACAAGGGCGCCATCACCATGCCCCACCCCGCCTCCAGCGGCACCGGCTACCTCGACGTGTCCTCCTGGCTGCAGAACATGGGCGATGCCGAGGGCTGGAAGTACATGGACGCGCTGCACCAGAACATCGCCCAGTACGTGCACTCGGGCTCCAAGCCCTGCAAACAGGCGGGCGCGGGTGAGTTTCCCATCGGCATCTCGTTCGAATTCCGTGCGCACCAGGTCAAGAAGTCCGGTGCGCCCGTGGACCTGATCTTCCCGAAGGAAGGCCTGGGCTGGGACATCGAGGCCACCAGCATCATGAAGACGAGCAAGAAGATGGACCAGGCCAAGCGCTTCGCCGACTGGATGGCCAGCAAGGAGGCCAACCAGATCACCTCCACATGGTGGGCGGTGGTGGCCTACCCCGGCGTGGCATCGAAGCTCGAAGGCATTCCCGACAACTACGAGAAGCTGCTGGCCAGGAACGACCTGAACTGGGCGGCCAAGAACCGCGAGCGAATCCTCGCGGAGTGGAGCAAGCGCTACGAAGGCAAGGCCGAACCGAAATAGGGCTCGCCCCCGGGGCTGCGCGCATCTTCTGTCGCTTCACCAGCCCCCTGCCGGGGCGACACCCGCAGCCCTTCTCACAACCCGCGGCGCCCATCCCTGCGGCGTACGCCAACGACGAGTGCGAAAAATGGATATGACCGATACCAAGTTCATTGCCAGCCCGGTGCCCGCGGGCGCTTGCGCCGCGCTGGAGATCGCGGGCGTTCGCAAGGACTTCGAGTCCTTCAGCGCGCTGCGCGACATCCACCTGCGCGTGAACCCGGGCGAGATGCTGTGCTTTCTCGGGCCCTCGGGCTGCGGCAAGACCACGCTGCTGCGGATCATCGCGGGTCTGGAGACGCAGACCTCGGGGCAGATCCTGCAGAACGGCAAAGACGTCTCGTGGCTGCCGCCCGAGCGGCGCGACTACGGCATCGTGTTCCAGTCTTACGCCCTCTTTCCCAACCTCACGATCGCCGACAACGTGGGCTACGGGCTGGTCAATTCGCGCGCGCGCAGAGCACAGATCAAGGCGCGCGTCAGTGAATTGCTCACGCTGGTCGGCCTGCCGACCTCCGCGCACAAGTACCCCAGCCAGCTCTCGGGCGGCCAGCAGCAGCGCGTGGCCCTGGCGCGCGCGCTGGCCACGCGGCCGGGTCTGCTGCTGCTGGACGAGCCGCTGTCGGCGCTCGACGCGCTGGAGCGCATCCGCCTGCGTGGCGAGATCCGCCGGCTGCAGAAGCAGGTGGGCATCACCACCATCATGGTCACGCACGACCAGGAAGAGGCGCTCTCGATGGCCGACCGCATCGTGGTCATGAACCACGGCGTGATCGAGCAGGTCGGCACGCCGATGGAAATCTACGAGCAGCCGGCCACGCCCTTCGTGGCCGACTTCGTGGGCAAGGTCAACGTGCTGCGCGCGGTGGCGCTGGGCCAGCAGCGCTTCAAGGTCGGCGACCTGGAGCTGCAGTGCGATGCCTGCGACGGTGCTTTCGCGCCGGGCGACGAGGTCAACCTCTATCTGCGGCCCGAAGACCGCATGGCGGAGAACCTGCGAGAAGACACCGCCAACCGCATGAGCGTGCTGGTGAGCAAGGTCGAGTTCCTGGGCGGCCTGTGCATCGCGGAAGTCACGGCGCAGGCGCTGCACGGCCAGACGCTGGGGCTGCACTTTTCGCTCAACCAGCTGCACGACCTCGACATCCGCGAGGGCAACACCATCGAGATCGCGCTGCGGGCCAACCGCATCCGCGCCTTCGCGGCACCGGCCGCCCGGACGGTCGCATGAACACGCTGGCGCACACTCCCCCCGCGCCCGGCGCGCCCGCCATGACACCGCCCGCAGCCTACCGCCGCACCGGCATGCGCTGGAGCCGTGACGAGATCATCGCGCGCGGCGTGCTGCTTGCGGTGATGGCCATGCTGTTCGTGTTCCTGGTCGCGCCGCTGGTGACCATCCTGGCGCACGCGGTGCAGGACAAGGACGGCCGCTTCGTCGGCCTCGCGCATTTCATCACCTACTTCCAGACGCCCAGCCTGCTGCGCGCGGTCTGGAACTCGGTGTGGGTCGCGGCCGCGGTCGTCGCGATCTCGGTGCCCGCGGCCTTCGTATTTGCCTACGCGCTCACGCGCAGCTGCATGCCGGCCGGGCTCAAGGCCGTTTTCCGGCTGATCGCGCTCATCCCGCTGCTGGCGCCGTCGCTGCTGTCGGCCATCTCGTTCGTGCAGTGGTTCGGCAACCAGGGCGCGCTCAAGTTCCTGCTCGGCGGCGTCTCGATCTACGGGGCGCCCGGCATCATCCTGTCCGAGGTCTACAACACCTTTCCGCACGCGCTGATGATCCTCGTGACCGCCATGTCGCTCACCGACGGTCGGCTGTACGAGGCGGCCAAGGCGCTGCGCACCAGGCCGATGCGCCAGTTCATGACGATCACGCTGCCTTCCTGCAAGTACGGCCTGATCAGCGCGTCGACGGTGGTCTTTACCTACGTGGTGAGCGACTTCGGCGCGCCCAAGGTGATCGGCGGCAATTTCAACGTGCTGTCTGTCGACGTGTTCAAGCAGGTGGTGGGTCAGCACAACTTCTCGATCGGCGCGGTGGTCGGGATGCTGCTGCTGGTGCCTTCGATCGTCTCCTTCGTGATCGACTACGTGGTGCGCCGCAAGCTCAAGGCACAGCTCACTGCCCGCTCGGTGCCCTACAGCCCGAAACCGCGCAAGGTGGCCGACACGCTGCTGCTCATGTTCTGCGCGACGGTATGCGCGCTGTTGCTGGCGATCATCGGCATGGCGGTCTACACCTCCCTGATCACGCTCTGGCCCTACGACCTTTCTTTCACGCTGAAGCACTATCGCTTCGCGCTGCTCGAAAGCGACATGGCGGCCGCCTACACCAACAGCCTCGCCGTCGCCGCGGTCACGGCCGTGGCCGGTTCCTTCATCGTTTTCGTGGGGGCCTATCTGATCGAGAAGACGCGCAATCTGGGAATGATGCGGCCCACGATGCACATGATGGCGGTGCTGTCGATGGCGGTGCCGGGGCTGGTGCTCGGCCTGGGCTATGTGATGTTCTTCAACCATCCGGCCAACCCGCTGGGCTTTCTCTATCAGACGATGACGATCCTGGTCGTCTCGATGATCGTGCACTACTACACCTCGAGCCATCTCACGGCCGTTACCGCGCTCAAGCAGATCGACAACGAATTCGAGGCCGTGTCGGCCTCGCTCAAGGTCCCGTTCATCAAGACCTTCTTCCGCGTGACGGTGCCGGTGTGCCTGCCCGCGATCCTGGACATCGGGCGCTACTTCTTCGTGGTGTCGATGGCGAGCCTGTCTTGCGCCATCTTCCTCTACACGCCCGACACCATCCTGGCTTCGGTCGCGATCATGCACATGGACGACGCGGGGGACATCGGCCCCGCGGCCGCCCTGGCCAGCCTGATCGTCGTCACCTCCGTCGTCGTGTGCATCGTTTATTCGCTGCTCACGCGCGTGCTGCTGACGCGCACGCAGGCCTGGCGCCTGCTGGGGCGCACCTGAGATCGCGTTCCCCCTCGACCTTCCCGCTCTTTACCTGTACGGAGATATCACGATGAGTTCGATCACCAGCCCCATCCTTCTCACGCCGGGCCCGCTCACCACCTCGGACCGCACCCGCAACGCCATGCTGCGCGACTGGGGATCGTGGGACAGCGACTTCAACAGGATCACCGCGCGCATCCGCGAGCGAGTGCTCGACATCGTGCACGGCAAGGGCACGCACGAATGCGTTCCGATGCAGGGCAGCGGCACCTTCTCGGTCGAGGCGGCCGTCGGCACGCTGGTGCCGCGCGATGGGCATGTGCTGGTTCCGAGCAACGGCGCCTACTGCCAGCGCCTTGCCCGGATCTGCCGGGTGCTCGGGCGCAAGGTCACGACCATCGACTACACCGAGGACCGGCAGGTGCAGCCCGACGACGTGGAGCGCGCCCTTGCCGCCGACCCGAGCATCACGCACGTGGCGGTGGTGCACTGCGAGACAGGGGCCGGCGTGCTCAATCCGCTGCATGAAATCGCGCTCATGGCGGCCAGGCACGGGTGCGGCCTGATCATCGACGCCATGAGCTCCTTCGGTGCCATCGAGATCGATGCGCGCAAGACGCCTTTCGATGCGGTGATCGCGGCCTCCGGCAAGTGCCTGGAAGGTGTTCCGGGCATGGGCTTCGTGGTCGTCAGGCGCAGCACGCTCGAGAAGTGCGAAGGCCACTGCCACTCGCTGAGCATGGACCTGTACGACCAGTGGGTGTACATGGAGAAGACCACGCAGTGGCGCTTCACGCCGCCCACGCACGTGGTCGCCGCGCTCGACGAAGCGATCGCGCAGTACATCGAGGAGGGCGGCCTCGCGGCCCGGGGCGGGCGCTACGCGCGAAATTGCAAGGCGCTGGTCGACGGCCTGGCCGCGCTCGGGCTGCGCAGTTTTCTCGATCAATCGATCCAGGCGCCGATCATCGTCACGTTCCATGCGCCCGACGACGCGAACTACGACTTCAAGACCTTCTACCAGGAGGTGAAGAAGCGCGGCTACATCCTCTACCCGGGCAAGCTGACCCAGGTCGAGACCTTCCGCGTCGGCTGCATGGGCCACTTCGGCGAAGCGGGCATTCCGGGTGCGGTGGAAGCGATCGGGCAGACGCTCAAGGCGATGGGCATCCGGCAAGGCGAGGGCGTGGTGGCGGCGTGAGCGAGCAGACGCCGCGCAGCGCGGCGACGCGTTGCACGACCGCTTCGCGCGGCGGGCCGGGACCGGGGAGAATCGGGCGTGCCCAAGCCTGCCGTTCCGATCCACCCGACTCACCCGATACCCCTGACCCCCGTGGCGTCCACCGGACTCACGGGCTTCATCCTCACCCGCCACTGGCGAGACACCCCGGGCGGCACGGAGATCGAGTACTGGCTGGCAACGGATGCAGGACCGAGGAAAGTGGTCCTGACCTCCCAGACCTCGGTCGCGTTCGTCGAGACGCGGCACAGGGCCGCGGTGGAAGCGCAGCTTGCGGCCTTGCCGGGACTGCAGCTGCGTGAACTGGAGCTGAAGACCTTCGATCGGAACCCCGTCTTCGGCGTCTATGCGAAGCACTTCCGCCAGTTGGGCCGCATGGCGCGCGCCCTGCAGGCGCAGGGCGTGCGGGTGTTCGAAGCCGACGTGCGCCCGCACGACCGCTACCTGATGGAGCGGTTCATCACCGCCGGCGTCCTGGTGGAGGAGGGCCGGGCAGACCGCGCCACCATTTACGACGGCAGGCTCAAGCCCGCGCCTGAATTCCGGCCGATGCTGAAGATGGTGTCGCTGGACATCGAGACGAGCCAGGACGAGGCGCTCTATTCCATCGCGCTGGACGGCACGCAGGAGCGCGTGGTCTTCATGCTGGGCGAGCCGCCGCCGCAGCAGCAGCCGTCGGGTGAGCCCATGAACTTCGCGCTTGTCTATTGCCCGACCCGCAAGGCCATGCTGGAGAAGTTCAATGAATGGCTCGAGCGCAACGACCCGGACGTCGTGATCGGCTGGAACGTCACTCAGTTCGACCTGCGGGTGCTCCAGAAGACCGCCAACGACTGCGGGACGCAGCTCCTGCTGGGGCGGGAGCGTCGGCCCATCGACTGGCGCACCCATCCGGGCAAGCAGGGCTACCTGTTCGCGCCCACGCCCGGGCGGGTGATCATCGATGGCATCGACGCGCTGAAGGCGGCGATGTGGAGCTTTCCGTCCTTCAGCCTCGAGAGCGTCTCGCAGGCGATGCTGGGGGAGGGCAAGGCCATCGGCGACGAATACGACAAGATGGCGGAGATCGAGCGGCGCTATCGGCAAGACAAGCCCGCGCTCGCGCGCTACAACATCCGGGACTGCGAGCTGGTGCTGCGCATCTTCGACAAGGCGAAGCTGCTGCAGTTCGTGATGGAGCGGGCGCACACCACGGGCCTGCAGGCCGATCACTTCGGCGGCTCCATTGCCGCGTTCAGCCACCATTACCTTCCAAGGATGCATCGCCTGGGCTATGTGGCACCGAACGTGGGCGAGATCCCGAGCAAGGCTTTCCCCGGTGGCTACGTGATGGACTCCAAGCCCGGGTTCTACGACTCCGTCGTGGTCCTGGACTACAAGAGCCTCTACCCCTCGATCATCCGGACCTTCCTGGTCGATCCGGTGGGGCTCGTGGAAGGCGCCAATGCCGGCGACCCGGCGATGGTCGTCAAGGGTCCGCAGGGAACCGCCTTCTCGCGTGAGAGGCACTGCCTGCCGGAAATCGTGACCACGCTCTGGCGTGCGCGCGACGAGGCCAAGCGCGCGAGGAACGAGCCGCTGTCCCAGGCGCTGAAGCTGCTCATGAACTCCTTCGCCGGTGTGCTCGGCGCGGCCGACTGCCGCTTCTTCAATCCCCAGCTCGTTTCCGCCGTCACCCTGCGCGGCCACGAGATGATGAAGCTCACGCGCGACTTCGTGGAGCGCCGGGGCTACGAGGCCATCTACGGCGACACCGATTCCATCTTCATCTGGCTCAGGCGCACCCACAGCAACGAGGAAGCGCATGCGGTCGCGGCGGGCCTGGCGCGCGACATCAACGACTGGTGGACGCGCACGCTTCGCGAGGGGCAGGGGCTGGAGAACTTCCTCGAAATCGAATTCGACACCCACTACCGGAAGTTCTTCATGCCCACCATTCGCGGCTCGGAGGTGGGCAGCAAGAAGCGTTATGCCGGCCTCGCCGTGGACGCCGACGGCAAGGAGGAAATGGTCTACCGCGGGCTGGAGATGGCCCGCAGCGACTGGACGCCGCTGGCGCGCCAGTTCCAGGAGGGCCTGCTGTCGCGCATCTTCCAGGGCGAGCCCTACAAGGCGTTCGTGACCGCCTATGCGCAGTCGATGCTCGCCGGCGAGAAGGACGACCTGCTCATCTACAGGAAGCGCCTGCGCCATCGCCTCGACGCCTATCAGGTCAACGTGCCGCCGCAGGTTCGCGCCGCTCGCACAGCGGACGAATACAACGCCCGCATCGGAAGGCCCAGGCAGTATCAGAACGGCGGCTGGATCCGCTATGTCATGACCCGCAACGGGCCGGAGCCGCTGGAAACGCGCCATTCCCGCATCGACTACGAGCACTACCTGAGCAAGCAGCTCCAGCCGATTGCCGACGCCATCCTGCAGCCGTTGGGCGACAGCTTCGCGGCCCTGACGAGCCTGCAGCAGGGCTTGTTCTGACGACTAGGTGCATGTGGTCGCGAATGTTCGCTACCGCACAGACGGACTTTTGCCAGGGACCAGAAACTGCGGCCACTCATGAAGCCCGCGCGCCCTCTCATCCTGGCCTTGAACGGCGGCTCCTCCAGCATCCGGTTCGGTGTGTACCGGATGGGCGGGAGGCCGGCGTGCCAGCTTCAGGGCAAGCTGGACCGCATCGGCGTGGGCGGCTCCACCCTGCGCTTCGCGGGGGCGGACGGCGTGGCGCACGAAGTTGCGCTCAGGGCTGTCAGGGACTACAGCTCGGCCACCAAGGCCGTGCTCGACTGGCTGAGCGCGCGCAAGGTTTTCGACACGCTCGCCGCCGTCGGCTACCGCCTGGTGCACGGCATGGGCCACACCGACCCCGAACTCGTCACGCCCGACCTACTGGATGACCTGCGCCGCATTCAGTGGGTCGACCCCGACCACCTGCCGGACGAGATCGAGTTGATCGAGGCCGTTCGAAAGCACGTGCCGTCACTGCCGCACGTTGCTTGCTTCGACACGGCCTTCCACAGCCACATGCCGCTCGTGGCCAGGATGCTGGCCATTCCCCGGCGCCTGGGCGAGAAGGGCGTGCGCCGCTACGGCTTTCATGGCTTGTCGTACGCCTATCTGATGCTGGCGCTGGCGCGCGCCGCCGGTCCGGCTGCCGCGAAGGGGCGGGTGGTTCTCGCGCATTTGGGCAGCGGGGCCAGTCTGGCGGCGGTGAAGGACGGCACGGGCATCGACACCAGCATGGGTTTCACGCCCGCCAGCGGCATGCCCATGGGCACGCGCTCCGGCGACATCGATCCCGGTCTGGCGCTCTATCTTGAAAGAACCGAGCACATGACGCCCGTGCAGTTCGACGCCATGACCAAGGATGCATCGGGGCTGCTCGGCGTCTCGCAGACCAGCTCCGACATTCGCGACCTGCTTGCGCGCGAAGCGGTCGATGCCAGGGCCGCGGATGCGGTGGCCTTGTTCTGCTACCAGGCCAAGAAGTGGGTCGGCGCCTACGCGGCCGCGCTGGGCGGGCTCGACACGCTGGTGTTCTCAGGCGGCATCGGCGAGAACTGCGCGGCGGTGCGGGCGCGCATCTGCGAGGGGCTCGAGTTTCTCGGCGTGCGCCTCGATGCGTCGCGCAACGCCGCCAATGCCGACGTGATTTCCGTTGCCCGCAGCCGCGTCACCGTGCGTGTCATCCGGACGAACGAAGAGTGGATGGTCGCGAGGCTGACCGCCGCCCGCGTGTTCGCAGACTGCCCGCCGAAGAGCGAGACGCCGGAATGATCGGCTCCGCGAGCCTCGCGCGGATCGGCCTCCACAATGCGCCACCAGGGAATCGGTGTCCGCTCGCTGGCGCGCGAAGACGCCCTGGGCGGTCTCAGAGCGCCGAGGGTTCCTCGCCGCCTTCTTCCGCCTCCGCCAGATCCTCGAGAGCCTGCATCTCGCTCGCCGACAGAGGCTTGCCGATCGGCGCCGCGGCCTTCCCGATCCGGACCGCGGCCATGTCGGCCGCGTTCGGGTATTGCCCGGAAATCCAGTGGTCGAACACCCGGCGCACGATGGGTGCGGCGTGGGCCGCACCGAAGCCTGCGTTCTCGACGATGGCTGCCACCGCAATGGTCGGCGCCTCCGCCGGCGCAAAGGCCATGTAGAGCGCGTGATCGCGTTGTCGCTCTTCGAGCGCCTTGCCGCTCGCGCGCGCCTTCGGCCCGAGGCCGACCGCCTGCGCCGTGCCCGTCTTGCCCGCCGAGGTGTAGGCGGCCCCGGCGAACACGCGGGTGCCCGTGCCGCCCTTCGTGACGGCAACCATCGCATTGCGCACCACGTCGACGTGCTTTTGCGCGTAGCCCAGATCCCGGGCCTGGGACTGCACCTGCTCCACCACCTCGTCGGTGACGGTGTCCTTGATGGCGCGCACCAGGTGCGGCCGATAGTGCATGCCACCGTTTGCCAGCGTGGCGTTGGCGGATGCGAGCTGCAGCATCGTGAAGCTGTTGTAGCCCTGTCCGATGCCCAGCGAGATGGTTTCGCCGGCGTGCCAGGTCTTCATGTCGGGGCGGCGATACGCGGCACGCTTCCACGCCTTGCTCGGTAGCACGCCACGTGACTCGCCAAGCAGGTCGATGCCGGTGAACTGCCCGAAGCCCAGTGGCGCCATGAACTCATGAATCAGGTCGACGCCCATCTCGTTGGCCAGCGAGTAGAAGTAGGTGTTGCTCGAAAACTGGATGGCGCGGTGCATGTCCACCCCGCCCAGCCCGCCCCGATGACTGAGGAAGGTGCGCCCGCCGAAGCTGTAGGAGCCGGGGTCGTTCTCGACCTTGTCCGCGGCACGCGTGCCGGTCTCCAGCGCCGCCAGTGCCATGAAGGGCTTGTAGGTGGAACCGGGCGGGTAGGTGCCGCGCAGGGCACGGTTGAGCAGCGGCTTGTCGATGGACTCGATGAGCGCGGTCCAGCTTTCGTGGTCGATGCCCTCGACGAAGAGATTGGGGTCGAAGGTGGGCTTGCTTACGAAGGCGAGGATCTCGCCCGTATTGGGGTCGATGGCCACCAGCGCGCCGCGGCGCTCGCCGTACATGTCCTCCACCAGTTTCTGCAGCTTGATGTCCAGCGACAGCATCACGGTGTTGCCCGGCGTGGCGGGATGGCGGGCCAAACGCCGCACCGCGTGCCCGCCGGCGGAGGTTTCCATCTGCTCGACGCCGGTCTGGCCGTGCAGTGTTTTCTCGTAGCTCTGCTCGATGCCGAGCTTGCCGATGTAGTCGGTGCCCCTGTAGTTCGCCTGTTCTTCGTCGTCCCAGTCCTCCATGGCGGTCTTCTCGCGCTGGTTGATGCGGCCGATGTAGCCGATGACGTGCGATGCCACCTCGCCATGCGGGTAGGTGCGAAACAGACGCGCCTTGATCTCGATGCCCGGGAAGCGGTAGCGCTGGGCCGCGAAGCGCGCGACTTCCTCGTCGCTCAGGCGGGTGCGGATGGGGATGGAGTCGAAGCTGCGCGCGTCTTCGCGCAGGCGCTTGAAGCGGCGCCGGTCGCTCGGCGTGATCTCGACGATGGCCTCCAACTCGTCCAGGGCCGAGCCGAGGTCCCCCACTTTGGAGGGCGCGATTTCCAGGGTGTAGGCCGCATGGTTCGAAGCCAGCACGACGCCATTGCGATCGAGGATCTGACCCCGGTTGGGCACCACAGGCACGACGGCGGTGCGGTTGCTTTCCGCCCGGTCGGCCAGTTCTTCGTGGCGCACGACCTGCAGGAAAGCCAGGCGCGCGCCGATCAGTCCGAAACCGAACAGCACCACACAGCCGACCACCACCACACGGCGGCGAAAACGGGAAAGCTCGGCGGCGGCATTGCGGATTTCATTCATCTGGGAAGAGAAAAACTGGGTAAGAGGCCCGGGTCTTCCGGAGGTTCCGCTTATGCAGGTCGACAAGAAAAATCAGTTCTTCACAGCTGCACGCATGGCGCGCCGAGGCAAGGACGCGTCCAGGTCGAGGCCCAGAAGACGAGCGCGAGCGCGCTCACGGATGCGCCCAGCATGCACACGCCAAGCCATCCGAGGTGCGCATACACCGTCGTCGATGCAATGGCCCCCGCACCGCTGCCCGCCGCGTAGAACAGCATGTAGCACCCGATGAGGCGGCCATGCGACTCGGCCGGCCCTCGCAGGATCATCGCCTGGTTGGTGACATGCAGGGCCTGGCAGCCCACGTCGAGCATCAGGATGCCGAGCGCCAGCCACCACAACGACGACTGCGTGAAGCCGAGAGGTATCCATGCCAAGAGCAGCAGGGCGAGCGCAGCGGCGCTCGTGCGCTGGCCCCACCCCCGGTCGGCCCAACGTCCGGCCCGCCCCGCGAAGAACGCGCCGGCGGCACCAATCAGCCCGAACGCCCCGACGGCGGAATGCGACAGCGACAGGGGTGGCGCGGTAAGCGGCAAGGCGAGCGCACTCCAGAAGATGCTGAAGACGGCGAACATCAGCAGCGCCAGGGTGCCGCGCGTTCGAAGCACCCGGTCTGTCAGCAAGAGGCCCAGCGTCGAGCGCACGAGCTGAATGTATGGCAGACGCGATACCGCTGCCGGCTGTGCGGGCAGCTGCCGCCAGACAAGCGCCCCGAGCACCACCATGACCGCTGCGGAACCGACATAGACGCCGCGCCAGCCGAGCAGGTCGGCAACGACACCCGACCAGACCCTCGCAAGCAGCAGTCCGACGACCACTCCGGCCTGCGCAGCTCCGACGACGCGCCCACGTTCATGAGAAGCCGCGGCGCTCGCTGCGTAGGCAATCATTCCCTGCGTCATGGCAGTGCCCAAAAGGCCGACCGCCAGCATGCCCGCCATCAGGGCAACGGCGCTTCGAGCCATGGCCACGCCGCCGAGGGCGAGGATGAGGCCCATCAACTGAAGGCGGGCGAGCCGTCGGCGGTCGTACTGGTCGCCCAGAGGAACGAGCAGCAGCAAGGCCAGCACCGACCCGGCCTGGGTGGCCGTCACGACGCCGCCGATAGCGGCAGGCGCGACGCCGAAGTCCATCGCCAGGCTGTCGAGCAGAGGCTGTGCGAAATACACGTTCGCGACGCTCACGCCGCTCGTGCAGGCAAACAGGGTGACCAGCCTCCTCGGCATGGTCGGAGGGTTGCTCGCGGTATCCATGGGAATTCATCTCCATCTGGTTTCATTTTAAAACTGGATGGAGCATAACTTCTTGGTTTTAAAATGCAACCAGAAGGCGGCGCTTTCGCTGCCCGGAGATGTCGATGGCCGAACGAAAGCGAATGAACACGGCGAGTTGCCCGGTGGCGCGAGCGCTCGACGTCATCGGCGACCGCTGGTCGCTGCTGATCGTGCGGGACGCGTTCGACGGGGTCAGCCGATTCGGCGACTTCCAGGCGAGCCTGGGCGTCGCGCGCAACATCCTGGCAAGCAGGCTCAAGGCGCTTGTGGAGGAAGGGGTGCTGGAGGTTCAGCCGGCTTCGGACGGCACGGCGTACCAGCAATATGTTCTGACGCCAAAGGGGCAGGCGCTCTTCCCTGTGGTCGTCGGCTTGCGGCAGTGGGGCGAAGACAACCTCTTTCGCCGTGGCGAACACCATTCACGGCTCGTGGAAAGAAAAAGCGGCAAACCGGTCGCACCCCTGAAGGTCTCCGGGCCCGATGGGCGCGCCTTGGCTTTCGGCGATGCGGTGGTGATCGAAAAGCAGGCCCCTATCCACCCTGGTGCTGGCCCTTCGCGAACCGCGGCAGCAGCCCGGAGCGCGGCAGGTCGCGCATGAACGGCGGCACCGACAGCGCCAGCAGCAATGCCGCGAGCGGCACCACGCACACGAACCCCACGTATTTGAAGCCGAGCGCACCCACGACACCGCCGAGCACGAACATGCCGATCAGCCCGGCGGCCCTGCGCATGCGGGTGCGGTCGTGGCGCACGGCGGGAGCGGGGGAGGCCGGGGCCTGCGCCGACTTCCTGTTCCAGTAGAGCAGCTTGCCGATCTCCATTCCCAGGTCGGTGATGTTGCCGGTCATGTGCGTGGTCCGGATGCTGCCACCCGAGGTCTTGGAGGCGATCGCGTTCTGCAGACCCATGATGAAGGACAGCAGCAGCACCGTGAGCGGCACTGCGAAAGGCGTGGCCCAGGTGAGTGTCACGGCACCCATCAGCCCGAACGGAAACATGAGCGCGGCCTCGAGCAGCAGCGGCAGCGCATAGACGCTGCGCAGGCGATGCTGCCGGCCCCAATTCACCAGCACCGCGCACACGGCCGCGCCCGAGGTGAACGCCAGCACGGCCCCGAGGGCGTTCAGCAGCAGCCTGGTATTGCCCAGCACCAGGCCGTCGGCCAACTGGGACGCGAACCCCGTCATGTGCGAGGTGTACATGTGAAGCACCAGGAAGCCGCCCGCATTCACCGCGCCGGCATTGAAGGCCAGCAGCAGGCCCAGCACCCAGTTCGTCGAGGGCGCACGGTGTCGGCTGGTCAGAAAGCGCAGTCTGCGCATGGGTGGGGCTGTCCTTTGGAGCGTCGCCCATTCTCGCGCACAAGCCGTGGGCGGAACCGTTTGCCGGCCTGGGCCGCGGCGGATCAGGCATCCAAGCTGTACGGATAGCGCTGCGACAGGCCCTCGGACAGCCGATTCATCTCCCGGGTAATTTTCTCAACGTTCGCGAGGCCTGACGCGCATTGCTCCACGTGCTCCACCTGCGCCATCAGGTCGGCCAACTGGAGCCATTGGTTGAAGTCCAGGCACATCTCGATCGACAGCGCGTCGGTACCCTGATCGTGGTCGAGAAAGGCCACCTGATCGCCGTGTTCGGTTGGGCCCAGCAGCCACGCGTCTCCCGTGCCGGAGGTGCCGAAGACCCACCACTGCGTGCCCAGCGCAATCAAGGGATGGTCCCTGTCGGCTGTCTCGCGCAGCAGTTGTGCCAGGTTCAGCAGCATGAAGTCGCCGGCGATCTCCTGCCCGCCGATTTCATCGACCAGCGAAAGGAAGCCTGCAGGCAGGCTTGCCGCGAGCGCCTCGCGCGCGGTCACGGAAATAGCCGTGGGTTCGCGACGTCGCGTGCTCAGTTCCGCCACGATCTGCCCCACGGGGCGAAGTGCCAGCATGCTTCCAGAACCTCCATAGTCATCCCACAAGCCCCTGATGATGCCGTCATTTGCGGTCGGTCCCCGAGGCGGTGTCGCAGGCGCCGGGCTCGGCCTACACGCCGCGTCATCCCGCCTGCTACAACTGGTTTCAACGCCGTCCGACAGCGCGGACTTCGGGCCCGGCGCATCCTTTGCGCCATCAACAGGAGCCATGAGAGAGAAGACGATGTCGAAAAAGCGTGACCGCAAACCCACTGTCCGCTCGCTGCGTGGCGAGTTCTGGCTTCTCATCGCCGTATTCACCTGTCTCGCCACGCTGGCGCTGCTGCAGGTTGCCGTGGAGCGCGAGCGATCGCTGATCAAGGGTGGCGGCAACGCCGAAGCCATGCTGCTGTCGAGTTCGCCGGGCTTCTACGCGCGCTAGCAGCCCACGGCAGCCGCCCGCTGGCCAGGCGAGGCTGCATCACTTCAACGCGGAGATCTCCCGGCTCTTGATCAGCCGCGAGCGCAGCACATTGCGGCTGATGCCCAGCAGTTTGGCCGCCTGCACCTGGTTGCGGTGGCAGAACTCGAAAGCGGTGCGCATCACAGTCTCTTCGATCTTCTCGAACATCAGCTCGTCGGGCTCGTTGAAGAGTTCGCGCAGCACGCCCTCCAGCGCCTGCTGGGGCGTGGTTCCGGCGGGGGGCTCGCTCTCCGGCGCACGCCGCTGGATGTGGAGTGACGACAGGTGCAGGTGCTCCTCACCGAGCACGTTGTGCTGGCAGATCAGCAGCGCATGGTGGATGACGTTCTCCAGCTCGCGGATGTTGCCCGGCCAGCTGTGCTCGCCAAGCTTGCGCTCGGCGCCGGCGTCGAGCCGCACGGCACCATAGCCCAGCCGCTGGCGGTATTCCTCGATGAAGTGGCGCGCCAGCGGCAGGATGTCGCCGGGGCGCTCGCGCAGCGTGGGCAGCGCCAGGTGCACCACGTGCAGCCGGTAGAACAGGTCTTCGCGGAAATGGCCGGCGGCCACCGCGTCCTGCAGCCGCACGTTGGTGGCCGCGACCACCCGCACGTCGATGGGAACGCTCTTGCGCGAGCCCAGCCGCACCACCTCGCGTTCCTGCAGCACGCGCAGCAGCTTCACCTGGATGGACAGCGGAAGGTCGCCGATCTCGTCGAGAAACAGCGTGCCGCCGTTGGCGGCCTCGAACCACCCGGTCTTGGCGGAGAACGCGCCGGTGAAGGCGCCCTTCTCGTGGCCGAAGAGCTCGCTTTCGACCAGGCTCTCGGAAAACGCGCCGCAGTTCACCGCCACGAAAGGTTTGCCGCTGCGCCGGCTCAGGTCGTGCACATGGCGCGCGATCAACTCCTTGCCGGTGCCGGTCTCCCCGATGATGAGCACGTTGGCGTCGCTGGGCGCCACCATGCGGATGCGCTCGAGCAGCGCGACCGAGCGCGGGTCCTGGAACACCTGCGCGGTGGCGCGGATCGAGGTGGTGAGCTTGCGCGGGTTGGGCAGCGTCAGCAGCGTGGGCGCGTCCCAATCCGGCTCGGAAGCATCGGCCGGCGGCAGCACGTCGAGGGGGCGGGTGAAGGCGTTCATGAGTAGAAGGTCGGTACGGGATAGTGCTGCTGGAGGGCCCATTCGCCGAGCTCGCGCACCTTGTAAGCCACGGGGTCGTGCAGGCTCTGGGTGCGCAGGTTGCGCCAGTGGCGGTCCAGGCGCAGGCCGCCGTGCGTGGCGCGCGCGCCGGCCACGTCGAACATGCGCGTACAGATGTCCAGCCCGGTGCTGGTGGCCGCCACCTTGGCCGTGGCCACGGCCACGGCGACCTCGCCGCGTTCGTCTTCGCTCAAGGCTGTGCCGCGCCGCCAGGCGGCGTCGAGCCGGTCGGCCGCGCGGTCGGCCAGCACGCGCACGCTTTCCAGGCCGACCCAGAACTCGCCGTACTGGCTCAGCACGTACGGGTCGTCCTGCATCTGCGCCACCTTGGACGCATGCCAGGGCCGCGACTCGTGCAGCGTGTAGTGGCGCGCATCGTGGAACGCGGCCTCCGCGATGCCCAGGTAGATGTTGGCCAGCACCAGCTGCGATATCAGCGGGCGCAGGCAGGCGAAGGGCGTGGACAGCGGGCCGGGGTCGGCCAGCACCTCGTGCTGCTCCACGCGAACCTTCTCGAAGGTGACGCTGCCGCTGTCGGTCTGGCGCTGGCCGATGTTGTTCCAGTCGGGCGCCACGAAGATGCCCGATCGGCCCGTGGGCACGGCCGCGACGATGAAGGCGCCGTTGCCTTCCTCGCGTGCCGAGGCGATGAGCATCTCGGAGTCCAGCGCGCCCGAGCAGAAGCTCTTCTGCCCGGTGAACTCCCGCCAGCCCGGGTGCACGCTGGAGACGGTGCGGTCGTCCAGCGGATTGAGCGCGTTGCCCCAGAACCAGCGGCGCCGCGCGGTCTGCTCGAACCAGGGCTGCCACTGCGCGGGCTGCGCGAACAGTCGCACCGTGGCGAGCATCAGGTGATGGAAGCCGAAGACGTGCGCGACGGAGCTGTCGGCCTGTGCCAGCAGCCGCACCACGTCGAGCGTCTCGCGCCAGTCGGCGCCCCCGCCGCCGAACTCGGCGGGAATGCTCAGCGCCAGCAGCCCGCTGGCACGCAGCGCATCGCGCTCGGCCTTGGGGGTGCCGCCGCGCTCGTCGCGTTCCACTGCGGTTGCGGCAAGCCGCCGCGTCAGTTCCTGCGCGACGTCGCGCGCGGTGGCGGCAGGCGGGGGGGACAGGACGGAACTCACAGGACTCACACAGGGCCTCGCTGATGGACATTCGCGCGCGGCAAGTGCTGCGCCAGCAGCATGTTGACGGCGCGCCATCGCCGATCCAACGATGCGATCGGCATATCGATCCTCGATTTGCTTCCATGGCAGCAGCGCGGGCGCTGCCGTGCGCGGCATGCAGCACGGTTGATGATGGGCTGCTGCTGGAGCAGCAGAAATCGCATGCGACGCGCCGTTCGCATGGGCAAATCCACTGGCACGCTAACTGCTGAATCGTGCGTCCGACGACAGGCAATTGCCAAGGGCGCTCCATGCAACTTTTCTGGTTTCTTCCCACGCACGGCGACAGCCGCTATCTGGGCACCTCGCGCGGCGCGCGCACCGTGAGCCACCGCTATCTGCGCCAGGTTGCGCAGGCCGCCGACGAACTGGGCTACGAGGGCGTGCTGATTCCCACCGGCCGTTCGTGCGAGGACTCGTGGGTGGTCGCGTCGTCGCTCGCGGCGCAGACCGAGCGCCTCAAGTTCCTGGTCGCGATCCGCCCCGGCATCATCTCGCCGACAGTGTCGGCGCGGCAGGCCGCCACGCTCGACCGGTTCAGCGACGGGCGCCTGCTGATCAATGTGGTCACCGGCGGCGACCCCGACGAGCAGCACGGCGACGGCAGCTTCCTCACGCATGCCGAGCGCTACGAGGTGACCGACGAGTTCCTGCGCATCTGGCGCGGCGTGGCGGGCGGGGAGACGGTCAACTTCTCGGGCAAGCACCTGCGCGTGGAGAACGCGAAGACCTTGTACCCGCCGGTGCAGAAGCCGTATCCGCCGCTGTGGTTCGGCGGATCGTCCGAGGCGGCCATTGCGCTGGCAGGCGAACAGGTGGATGTGTATCTCACCTGGGGCGAGCCGCCCGCCGACGTGGCCGACAAGATCGCGAAGGCGCGCGCCGCCGCGGCGACGCATGGCCGCACGCTGCGCTTCGGCATCCGGCTGCATGTGATCGTGCGCGAGACCAGCGAGGCGGCCTGGCGCGCGGCGGACGAACTCATTTCCTACGTGACCGACGACACCATCGCCGCCGCTCAGAAAGCCTTCTCGCGCTTCGACTCCGTGGGCCAGCAGCGCATGGCCGCATTGCACGGCGGGCGGCGCGACGGGCTGGAGGTGTCGCCCAACCTCTGGGCCGGCGTGGGGCTGGTGCGCGGCGGCGCGGGCACGGCGCTGGTGGGCAGCCCCGAGGAGGTGGCGGCGCGCATCAAGGAATACGCGGCACTCGGCGTGGAGACTTTCATCTTCTCGGGCTATCCGCATCTCGAGGAGGCGTATCGCGTGGCCGAGCTGCTGTTTCCGCTGCTGCCGCTCGACCATGTGCGCCCGGCGGGGCAAGCCAACATCACCGGCCCTTTCGGCGAGGTCATCGCCAACGACATCGTTGCGCCTTCTTCGCAAGTCGCGCAGCCGGCGTCGCGCGACAGGGTCGCCGCATGAAGCACTTCGGCGCGGAGGCCGGCGACGAGGCCGTGCCGTGGCAGGCGGCGGCGCAGCGCGTGACGCAGGCCCTGGCGGAAACCGCCGTCGAACGCGACCGGCGCGGCGGCACGCCGAAGGCCGAGCGCGACCTGTTGCGCGACAGCGGCCTGCTGATGCTGAGCGTCCCGCGCGAGCTTGGCGGCCTGGGCGCGAATTGGCGCCAGACGCTCGACGTGGTGCGCGGCCTGGCGCGCGTGGACAGTTCGGTGGCCCACCTGTTCGCCTTTCACCACCTGCTGCTGGCGACCGTGCAGCTGTTCGGGCAGCCCGCCCAGTGGCGCCCGTGGATCGAGCAGACGCGCGCGCGGCACTGGTTCTGGGGCAATGCGCTGAACCCGCTGGACAAGTCCACGCGCGCGCAAGCGGACGGCCCTGACCATGTGTTTTCCGGGCGCAAGAGCTTCTGCTCCGGCGCCAGCGATTCCGACATGCTGGTGGCCTCGGCGCTGGACGCCAGCGACCGCCTGCTGATCGGCGTGGTGCCCACGCGCCGAGAGGGCATCACCGTGCTCGATGACTGGGACAACATGGGCCAGCGCCAGACCGACAGCGGCAGCGTGCTGTTCGAGGGCGTGCGCGTCCATGCGAACGAACTGCTGCTCGACCCCGGTCCGCTGTCCACGCCGTTCGCCTGCCTGCGCCCGCTCCTCGCGCAGCTGATCCTCGCGAACATCTACCTGGGGCTGGGCGAAGGCGCCTTGGCGCAAGCGAAGGCGTTCACCCTGGGGCAGGGGCGTCCCTGGCTCTTCTCGGATGCGACGGCTGCGAACGAAGACCCGTATGTGCTCGCGCACTACGGCGACTTCTGGCTTGCGCTGGAGGGTGCGCGCAGCCTGCTCGACAGCGCCGCCGTCGCCTTCGACCAGGCCTGGCTGCGCGGCACGTCGCTCGACGAACCGGAACGCGGGCAGGTTGCCATCGCGGTGGCCGCGGCCAAAGTCGCGAGCACGCGAGCTGGCCTCGAGGTGGCGCATCGCATGTTCGAGGTGACCGGCGCGCGCGCGACCACCGGCGCGCTGCGGCTGGACCGCTACTGGCGCAACCTGCGCGTGCACACGCTGCATGACCCGGTCGACTACAAGGTGCGCGAACTCGGCAACTGGGCGCTCAACGACCGGCTGCCGCCGCCGAGCTTCTATTCCTGAGCGCCGTGCTTCGTCGAAGAAAGAGGGCCTGTGGCGTGAAGCCGCAGGCCCTTCTTTCCTTTTGCGCGGCGACAGCGAGGCCTGCTGCCCGCGAAGCAGTTTCCAAGGCGGATTGCTGCCTGGCGTTCATTCGTTGCGCGCATACCGATGTACCCCGAACGACTAAGCCGCAATAGCTGCTTCTGCATCAGCAGTCGAGCCGCAGCCTGCTGGCGGCACAGCACGCGCGAAACCGGGCTTTTCTCGCTAACTCGTTGATTCATAAGAGAAAAAAAGGTGGCACGCCATTCGCATATATCCAGCGTGCCGCGAATTGCTCGCGGCTTCTGAACTGAGGTCATATCAACATGAGTCGAAAACTGAAAGTCGTTGCCGTGTCCGGCAGCTTGCAACGTCCCTCGCGCACCCTGGTGCTGGTCGATCGGCTGCTGGCCGCGCTCGGCGACGAAGTGGCCATCGATGCCCGCGTGATCTCGCTCGGCGAGATCGGCCCGCGGTTCGCCGGCGTGCTCTATCGCAACCAGCTGCCCGCGGCGGTCGAGGAAAGCATCGCGGCCATCGAGTCTGCCGACCTGCTGCTGGTGGCCAGCCCGGTGTACCGCGGCTCCTACACGGGCCTGTTCAAGCACCTGTTCGACTTTGTGCACCACGAGGCGCTGACCGACAAGCCGGTGCTGCTCGCAGCCACGGGCGGCAGCGACCGGCACGCGCTGGTCATCGACCATCAGCTGCGTCCGCTCTTTGCCTTCTTTCAGGCGCGCACGCTGCCCATCGGCGTCTATGCGGTCGAGAAGGACTTCGAAGGCTACGAGATCGCCAACCCCGCGCTGCGCGAGCGCATCGCGCTGGCGGTGGCGCGCGCCGTGCCGCAACTGCGCGACGCCGCACCGGCGGCGGCCGCACCCAGCCCCGTTTCCCGCAAGCCGGCGCCCGTCGCGCTGCCGGTCTGAAACCCGTTCGTTCGATCCCCAAGGAGCCCCCCATGAGCCAAGCGTCTTCCACTCCCGCCCCCGTCAAGTTCGCCTACTGGGTGCCCAACGTCAGCGGCGGCCTGGTCGTGAGCACCATCGAGCAGCGCACCGACTGGAGCCTGGAGTACAACCAGCGGCTCGCCGTGGCGGCGGAGAAGGCGGGCTTCGAGTACGCGTTGAGCCAGATCCGCTTCACGGCGGGCTACGGCGCGGAATACCAGCATGAATCGGTGTCGTTCAGCCAGGCGCTGCTGCATGCGACCACCAGGCTGAAGGTGCTGGCCGCGATCCTGCCCGGCCCGTGGAATCCGGCGGTGGTGGCCAAGCAGATCGCCACCATCGACCACATCTCCAGCGGACGCATCGCCATCAACGTGGTGAGCGGCTGGTTCAAGGGCGAGTTCCAGGCCATCGGCGAGCCGTGGCTGGAGCACGACGAGCGCTACCGCCGCTCGAACGAATTCATCCGTGCGCTCAAGGGAATCTGGACGCAGGACAACTTCACCTTCAAGGGCGACTTTTATCGCTTCAGCGACTACACGCTGAGCCCGAAGCCGGTGCAAAAGCCCCACCCCGAGATCTTCCAGGGCGGCAGCTCGCGCGCCGCGCGCGACAATGCGGCCAGCGTGTCGGACTGGTACTTCACCAACGGCAACACGCCCGATGGCCTGAAGGCCCAGATCGACGACATCCAGGCCAAGGCCGCGCAGAACGGCCACACGGTGCGCATCGGCGTGAACGCGTTCGTCATCGCACGCGACACCGAGGAAGAAGCCAAGGCCGTGCTGGCCGACATCATCGAGCACGCGCACGTGGAAGCGGTGCATGCCTTCGGTGATGCGGTCAAGCAGGCCGGCAAGGCGTCGCCCGAAGGCGAAGGCAACTGGGCCAAGTCCACCTTCGAAGACCTCGTGCAATACAACGACGGCTTCCGCACCAACCTCATCGGAACGCCGCAGCAGATTGCCGAGCGCATCGTGGCGCTCAAGGCCATCGGGGTCGACCTCATCCTCACGGGCTTCCTGCACTTCATCGAAGAGGTGGAGTATTTCGGCGAGAAGGTGCTGCCGCTGGTGCGCAAGCTCGAAGCGCAGCAGGCCGCCCGCGAGGAAAAGCCGGGCCAGGCGGCACTGGAAGCCGTGGCGTGAGCCTCGTGATGCCCGATCTTTTCTTCGACGCGGGGCCTGTCTCGCTCGGTGTCGATCCGGTGGCCTTCGTGCCGGCGGGTCGTGCGGCTGCGGCGGGGGAAGACACCGCGACCACGGCCGTGCTGAGGCTGGAGGGCATCGACCTGTCCTTCGGCGGCGTCACCGCGCTGTCGGGCGTGGATCTGTCCATAGCGAAGGCAGAGATACGCGCCGTGATCGGCCCCAACGGCGCCGGCAAGAGTTCGCTGGTCAACGTCATCAGCGGCCTGTACCGGCCCGAGCGCGGGCGCGTATGGATCGGCGCACGCGGCTTCGGCCATGTACCGACGGCGCGGCTGGCGCGGCTGGGCATCGCCCGCACCTTCCAGAATCTTGCGCTGTTCAAGGGCCTGAGCGTTCGCGACAACATCGTGCTCGGCCGCGTCGATGCGGCGCGCTCCACCTTCATCGAGCAACTGATCGGACTGGGCCGCGCACGTCGTGAACGCGAAGATGCGCGCGCCAGGGCCGACGCGATCATCGGCTTTCTCGGGCTGGGCGCCGTGCGCGATCGGCTGGCCGGCACGCTGGCCTATGGCCTGCAGAAGCGCGTCGAACTGGCGCGCGCGCTGGTCGCTTCGCCTCGACTCTTGCTGCTCGACGAGCCGATGGCCGGGATGACCGTCACCGAGAAGCGGGAGATGGCGCATTTCGTGCGCGCCGCGCGCGACGAGTTCGGCACCAGCATCCTGTTGATCGAGCATGACATCGGCGTGGTGCTTGGCCTGTCGGACCGCGTGGCGGTGCTCGACCATGGCCGCAAGATCGCCGACGGCACGCCGGCGCAGGTGCGCAGCGACCCGGCCGTGATCGACGCCTACCTGGGCGTGGCCCACGACACGCACGAGGGGCAGGCCTGATGGACGCCGGCGACCTGAGCTTCTTCGCCGAAGTGCTCATCGGCGGCCTGCTGTCTGGCGTGATGTATTCGCTGGTGGCCATCGGCTTCGTGCTGATCTACAAGACATCGGGCGTGCTCAACTTCGCGCAGGGCGCGCAGCTGCTGTTCGCCGCGCTCACTTTCGTGAGCCTGGTCGAGCGCGGCGTGCCCTTCGCGTTTGCCCTGGCGCTGACCTTTGCGCTGATGGTGCTGCTGGGCCTGACCATCGAGCGCGCCGTGCTGCGCCCGCTGGTGAACCAGCCCCCGATCACGCTGTTCATGGCGACGCTGGGCCTGTCGTATGTGATCGAGGGCGTGGCGCAGCTGGTGTGGGGCACGCAGGTGCACGCGCTGGAGCTGGGCATCGCGGACGAGCCGCTGCAGTTCCTGGGCATCATGGTCTCGACCTTCGACCTGTTCGCGGCCGCGACGGCCGGCGTGATGGTCGCATTGCTGTCGGCCTTCTTCCGCTACACCCGCGTGGGGCTGGCGTTTCGCGCGGTGGCGGACGACACCTACGCGGCCATCGCGGTGGGCCTGCGCCTGCCGCGCATCTGGGCGACGGTGTGGGCCGCGGCCGGCGTCATCGCGCTGGTGGCCGGGCTGCTGTGGGGCGCCCGCCTGGGCGTGCAGTTCTCGCTGTCGCTCGTGGTGCTGAAGGCGCTGCCGGTGCTGGTGCTGGGCGGTTTCGATTCGATCCTCGGCGCGATCGTCGGCGGGCTGGTGATCGGCGCGCTGGAGAAACTGGCCGAGGTGTACATCGGGCCGTTCGTGGGCGGTGGCATCGAGAGCTGGTTCGCCTATGTCGCGGCGCTGGCCTTCCTGCTGATCCGCCCGAGCGGTCTGTTCGGGCAGAAGCTGGTGGAGCGTGCCTGAGCCATGCGTACCCTTTCCTTGCCTGCATGGACCTGGCCGCTGGCGGTGCTGGTCATCGCCTTCGGCGTGGTGCCGTTCATCGCGTCCGGCTATGTGTTCGACGCGCTGCTGATTCCGTTCCTGGCGCTGTCGCTCGCGGCCGTAGGCCTCAACCTGCTGACCGGCTACGCGGGCCAGCTGTCGCTGGGCACCGCGGCCTTCATGGCGGTGGGCGCCTTCGCCGCCTACAACTTCAACCTGCGCATGGAGGGGCTGCCGCTGCTCGCGAGCATCGGCCTTGCGGGGCTGGCCGCCACGGCCGTCGGCCTGGTGTTCGGCCTGCCGAGCCTGCGGCTGCGCGGTTTCTACCTTGCGGTGTCGACGCTGGCCGCGCAGTTCTTCGTGCAATGGGCGCTCACCAAGTTCGGCTGGTTCAGCAACGACAGCGCTTCCGGCGTGATCGATGCACCGGCGCTCGAAGTGGCGGGCATCGTGTTCGACACGCCGGTGGGCCGCTACATCTTCTCGCTGAGCATCGTCACGGTGCTCACGCTGCTGGCCTGGCGCCTCGTGCGCACGCAGGCCGGCCACCACTTCATCGCGGTGCGCGACAACGAGCTGGCCGCGCGCGTCATCGGGGTGCCGGTGCTGCGCACCAAGCTGCTGGCCTTCGCGGTGTCTTCGTTCATCGTCGGCGTCGCGGGCGTGCTGTGGGGCTTCGTGTATCTGCGCACGGTGGAGCCGGCGGGCTTCAACCTCGACCGCTCGTTCCAGATCCTGTTCATCGTGATCATCGGCGGCTTGGCGACCATCCGCGGCGCGTTCTTCGGCGCGGCGCTGATCGTGGTGTTCCCGCTGCTGCTCTCGCGCGCGGGCAGTTTCCTGTTCGGCGGGCGCTTCGACTCGGGCGTGCTCGACATGAGCCAGCGCATCGTGCTGGGCGCCTTGATCATTTTCTTCCTGGCCGTGGAGCCACGGGGGCTCGCCGCCCTCTGGGACCGCGCGCGCAGGCGGTTCTCGCCGGCCTGAGCCCGGAACGCTTTTCCTTTTCCCATCGCATCCGCAAAGTCTTTATCACCATGTCCTTCATCAAGCACCTGAAAACCGCGGCCCTGGCCGTCACCCTGGCCGCAAGCGGCCTGCAGCTGGCGCATGCCGACGCCAACGAACAGTTCTTTCCGCTGCAGAGCTACCGCGTCGGCCCCTACGCGGCCGGCGGCACCGGCTTCTTCGGCGGTTTCATCGATTACCTCAACCTCGTCAACACGCGCGACGGCGGCGTGGGCGGCGTCAAGCTGACCTGGGAGGAGGGCGAGACGCAGTACGAGGTGGAACGCGGTGTGGAGGTGTACGAGCGCCTCAAGCAGCGCCCCGGCATCGCGACCTGGAACCCGCTGTCGGTCGGCATCGCGTATGCGCTGATCGACCGCGTGACGGCCGACAAGGTGCCGCTGCTCACGATCAATCACGGGCGCACCGACACCACCGACGGGCGCGTTTTCAAGTACATCTTTCCGCTGCTTCTCAATCCGTACAGCGAAACCTCGGGCATCGTGAACTACATCGCGGGCAAGGAAGGCGGTGCCGACAAGCTCAAGGGCAAGAAGATCGTGGTGCTCTACCACGGCTCGCCCTACGGCAAGGAGACCATCCCGATCTATGAACTGCTCGCCAAAAAATACGGCTTCACGCTGCAGCAGATCGAGGTGCCGCACCCGGGCAACGAGCAGCAGTCGCAGTGGCTCGCCATCCGCCGCGCGAAACCCGACTACGTGGTGCTGCGCGGATGGGGCGTGATGAACCCGGTGGCGCTCAAGACCGCGCAGAAGACGGGCTTTCCGGTCGATCACATCGTGGGCAACGTCTGGTCGAACTCCGAGGAAGACGTGATCCCCGCGGGCGACGCCGCCAAGGGCTACGTGGCCATCACCACCGTGGCCGCGGGCGCGCAGTACCCGGTGCTGCAGGAGATCACCAAGACCGTGTACGGCGCGGGCAAGGGCAACCTGCAGGATCCGAAGCGCATCGGCAGCGTCTATCACAACCTGGGCGTGCTCAACGGCATCCTGAACGTGGAGGCCATCCGCATCGCGCAGGCCAGGTTCGGCAAGCGCACGCTCACCGGCGACGAGGTCCGCTGGGGCCTGGAGAACCTGAAGATCGACGAGGCGCGCGCCGCCGCGCTCGGCGCCAAGGGCCTGTTCCATTCGATCAACGTCACCTGGGACAACCACGAGGGTGACGGCCGCGTGGCCTTCCAGCAGTGGGACGGCAGCAAGTGGAACGTGGTCTCGGACTGGATCGCACCGGACTGGAAGCTGCTGCGCCCGATCATCGAGAAGTCTTCGCTGGCCTATGCCAAGGAAAAGAACCTCAAGGTGCGCAAGAGCATCGACGACTGAGCCCCTACGCACATTCCTGAAAGGCAAACCGATGTCCGCTGTTCTCCAACCCTCCGCATCCGCACCTGCCGCAGCCAACGACCCGGTGCCCGGGCTGCCGCTTTCCGACACGCCCGCGCATGTGATCCGCGACGACGCCGAGGCCATTGCCGTGGCGCATGCGATCGCCGCGAAGCTGCTCGTGGGCGCCTCCGAGCGCGACCGCCTGCGGCGCTGGCCGGTCGAGGAGATCGACGTCTATTCGCAAAGCGGCCTCTGGGCCATCAACGTGCCCCGGGCCTTCGGTGGTGCCGAGGTGTCGTATGCCACGCTGGCCGAGGTGATCGCGATCATCTCGGCGGCCGATCCGTCGCTCGGACAGATCACGCAGAACCACCTGGGCTTCGTCGCCGCGGTGCGCACGGTGTCGGACGCGGCGCAGCAGAAGCTGTTCTTCGCCGACTTCCTGCGCGGCGTGCGATGGGGCAATGCATTTTCCGAATCCGGCTCCAAGCGCGCGGCGGACTTCGAGACGCGCTTCACCGACGCGGGCGACCATGTGGTGGTGACCGGCAAGAAGTTCTATTCGACCGGCGCGCTGCTCGCGCACTACGTGCCCATCGTGGCCAACGACGAGCAGGGCAACACCTGGTACGTGGTGGCCGAGCGCAACGCGCCTGGCCTCACGGTGATCGACGACTGGTCCGCCTTCGGCCAGCGCACCACGCTCAGCGGCACGGTGCTCATCGACCACGTGAAGGTGCCGAAGACGCACCTGATTCCGGCGTACAAGGGCTATGACGCGCCCTCGGCCGACGGCGCGATCTTCCAGATCATCCAGGCAGCGGTCGACGTGGGCATTGCGCGCGGCACCATCGCGGAGACGGTCGATTTCATCCGCACCAAGACGCGGCCGTGGATCGACAGCCAGCGCGACCATGCGTGGGAAGACCCGTACTCGATCCAGGCCGTCGGCGACTTGCAGATCCGGCTGCATGCCAGCGAGGCCCTGCTGGAGCGCGCCGGGCGCGCCATCGATCGCGCGGTGGCGGCGCCGGATGCCGACAGCGTGGCGGCGGCACAGGTCGCGACGGCGGAGGCCAAGGTGCTGTCCACGGAGATCGCGATCCTTGCGACCAACAAGCTGTTCGAGCTCGCGGGCACCCGCTCCGCGCTGGGCCAGTACAACCTCGACCGGCACTGGCGCAATGCGCGAACGCACACGCTGCACGATCCGGTGCGCTGGAAGTACGCGATCGTGGGGAACTACTTCCTCAACGGCGTGAAGCCGCCGTTCCATGCCTGGAGCTGAAGTGGAAGCCGCCCTGTTGCGCATCGAGGCTGTGGAGGCGGCGTACCAGCGCTCCATCGTGGCGCTGCACGGCGTGAGCCTGTCGGTGCGCCCAGGCGAGATCCATGCGCTGCTGGGTGCCAACGGGGCGGGCAAGTCGACGACGCTGAAGGCGGTGTCGAACCTGCTGCCGGCCGAGCGCGGACAGGTCACCGCCGGGCGTATCGTGTTCGACGGGCACGACGTGGGCCGCACCGCCACGGCCGACCTTGTTCGGCTGGGCCTGGTGCAGGTGCTTGAAGGCCGCCACTGCTTCCGCTCGCTCACGGTGGAGGAGAACCTGCTGACGGGCGCGCTCGGGCGCAGCGCACGGCGCGCCGAAGCCGCCGACGATCTGGCGCGCGTCTACGAGATCTTTCCGCGCCTGAAGGCCAAGCGCCGCGTGCTCGCCGGACTGAGCTCCGGCGGCGAACAGCAGATGACCGCCATCGGCCGCGCGCTGATGTCGAGGCCGCGGCTGCTGGTGCTCGACGAGCCATCGATGGGGCTGGCGCCGCTCGTGGTGCGCGACATCTTCGAGCAACTGCGCAGGCTCAACCGCGAGCAGGGCCTATCGATCCTGGTGGCCGAGCAGAACTCGACCGTGGCGTTGCAGTACGCCGATCGCGCCACCGTGCTCGACGCGGGGGTGGCGGTGCTCGACGGCGAGGCGCAGGCCCTGGGCCGGCGAGCCGACATCCAGTCCTTCTATTTCGGCGATGGCGTGGCGGGCAACGACGCCGTGGCCGAGGCCGCTGCCTAAGGCAATTCGTCTCTTTTCAACAGCGGAGTCGGTCGAGCCAGCGCTGGCAAAGCTGGGACAAGGCCTGCAAGGTCATCCGCGCCGATGACCACGATCAGGCTCCTGCCCGCGGCACGCTGCTACAGTTCCCCAGGCTGCAGCCGGGACGCCAACAGGCCGCACCCGACCTCCGACAGCAGAGCCTGAATTCATGAGCCATGCATCGCAAACCGCATCTGCCCCAAAAACTCTGCCTGTGCTGCGGCCGGCCCTTTGCCTGGCGTAAAAAGTGGGCCGAGGTGTGGGACGAAGTCAAGTACTGCTCCGAGCGCTGCCGCCGCAACCGCGCAAGCCGGCAACCGCAGGGCGCGCCGCCATGAGCACCGCCACCGGCCATCTGAGCGTCCGACTGCGCCAAGTGCTCGCGAACTGCTTGGCTCACGACAAAGCCTGCCAACGCCTGTGGGGCACCGCATGAACGGTCCCACCCATACCATGCGCCTGGTGCTGGGCGACCAGCTCAACGCCGGGCACAGCTGGTTTGCCCAACGAGATCCGCAGGTGGTCTACGTGCTGATGGAGGTGCGCCAGGAAACCGACTACGTGCTCCACCATGCCCAGAAGATCCTGGCCATATTCGCCGCCATGCGCGACTTCGCGCGCCAGCTGCGCGCCGCCGGGCACCGCGTGCGCTATGTGGCGCTGGACGACGCGAGCAACCGGCAGTCCATTCCTGCCAACCTGGCGGCGCTGGCCGCGCACTACGGCGCCCAGAAGGTCCAGTGGCAACAACCCGACGAATGGCGGCTGGATGCGCAATTGCTGGAATGGGCCGCTACACAGCCCCAGGCCTGGGAAGTGGTCGACAGCGAGCATTTCCTGACGCAGCGCAGCGAGCTCGCAGCGCTGATGCGCGGCCGCAAGCAATGGCTCATGGAGCACTTCTACCGCCATATGCGGCGTCGCTGGCAGGTGCTGCTAGATGCCGGCGGCGAACCCGAAGGCGGGCAATGGAACTTTGACCACGACAACCGCAAGCGCTGGCCCGGCACGCCGCCCGAGCCCGCCGATTGGCGCCCCCAGCACGACCACAGCGTCCTGTGGGACATGGTTCAACGCGCGGGTGTCGCGAGTTTTGGCGACCCGCAGGCCGCTGTCCTGCGCTGGCCCCTGAACCGCGACGAAGCCCTGGCCTGCCTGGATGCCTTCATAGCCACCGCACTGCCGCATTTCGGCGAATACGAGGACGCGCTCGCCAGCAGCGCACCGCGCTTGTTCCATTCGCTGCTGTCGTTCGCACTGAACGTGAAGATGCTGCATCCGCTGGAAGTGGTGCAGCGCGCCGAGAGCGCCTGGCGCGCTGGCCAGGCGCCGTTGGCCGCCGTGGAGGGGTTCGTGCGCCAGATCCTGGGTTGGCGCGAATACGTGCGCGGCATCTACTGGGCACACATGCCGGGGTACGAGGCGCACAACGCACTGGCGCATCGCGCACCGCTGCCGCAGTGGTTCTGGAGCGGCGACACGCGCATGCGCTGCCTGCACCTGGCCATCACCCAGTCGCTGCAGACCGCCCATGCCCACCATATCCAGCGCCTGATGGTGATCGGCAATTTCGCGCTGCTCGCCGGATTGGAGCCGCAGGCGCTGCACCGCTGGTACCTGGGCATCTACATCGACGCCTTCGAGTGGGTGGAGCTGCCCAACACGCTGGGCATGAGCCAGCGCGCCGATGGCGGCCTGATCGCCACCAAGCCCTATGTGAGCAGCGCCGCCTACTTGCAGCGCATGGGCGATTACTGCAAGGGTTGCGCTTACGACCCGGCCCGGAAAACCGGCGAACGTGCCTGCCCCTTCAACGCGTTGTACTGGGACTTTTTCGAGCGCCACGCCCCGGCGCTGGAAGGCAACCCGCGCCTTGCCCTCGTCTACCGCCAACTGCAAAAGATGCCCGGCACGCAGCGCGAGGCCTTGCGCACGCAGGCTGGGCAGCTGCGCGAGCGGCTGGATGCGTTGTAGCTAAAGGACGATGTGCATCCTGTCTACCGGGGTGGCTCATCGAGCGGCCGGCAGACTTCCAGCACCAGTGCGCGCAGCCACCGATGCGCAGGATCGCGGTCAAGACGCGGATGCCACATCTGCGAGACGGTGATCTGCTGCGTGGGCACGGGCAGCGGGAACGAGCACAGCGTGCCCCGCGTCCTCAGGTGCTCAAAGTACGAAGACGGTATCAATGCAACCAGGTCGGTCTCTGCCGCGATCGACAGGGCTGTGCTGAAGCTGGGCACCACGACCGCGGTATTGCGAACCAGGCCCATCGCTTCAAGCGCGTTGTCCACCGGTCCCTCGGTCCGGCCGTGGCGCGAAGTGACCACGTGGTCGCAGGCGGCGTAGCGTTCGGCAGTGACCTCGGGTTCGGCGAGCAGAGGGTGGCCTTGGCGCACCACCGCGACGAATCGGTCGCGAAAGAGCGCCTGCACGCGTACCTCCGGACCCGAATCGCCGAGAACGCCGACATCCAGATCGAGCAGTCCCTCGCGCAGCGGGCGAACGTCCTTGTCGGGCTTGGGTGCGAAGCGCAGGCGAACGCGGGGCGCGTCGTGTGCCGCGCGAGCCACCAAGCGATGGGCGAAGGCCTCGATGAAGCCGTCGTTGGCCCGTATGGTGAACAGGCGCCGGAGCGTGCGGGGATCCATGCTCGCGCCAGCGGTCTGAAGCACCGCGCGCGACTCCTGCACCAAGTCCCTGACGCGGTCGCGAAGCGTCAGCGCATGCGGCGTGAGCACCATTGCGCGGCCCGCGCGCACGAGGAGCTGGTCTCCGGTCGATTCCCGCAACCGCGCGAGTGCGCGGCTCATTGCCGACTCGCTCAGGCCCAGGCGCTCGGCGGCTTTCGCGACGCTGCCCTCGGAGAGAAGTGCGTTCAACGCAAACAGCAGGTTCAGGTCGGCTTCTGTCGGCATGCCCGAACCTAGCACGGCCGAGAGGATTTCGACAGGCGCCCCATGCAGGGACAAGCTGCGCGCCGCGCGCTGTGCAAGCCGTGCGTGCAGTCCTAAGCTGGCCTGGCGCAATAGAGCGTGACCCTTCCAGTTGTCCAATCATGTTGTCACCCACGCTTCGACCGAACCCTTCCTCCACCATCGCCCGCGCCGTCGAAGGCCGGGAGGCGAACGACCTGAATGCCGTGCACGATGCCGATGGCCTGCCTCAGCCGCGGCGCTACGCAGCCGTCGCCGCGATCCTGGGCGCGGTCGTGCTGGTGGTGCTCGATGGCGCAATCGCCAACATCGCGCTGCCAGGCATTGCGCAGCAATTGCAGGCGACACCCGCCGATG